>Ga0187844_10000081_pt1 | contig 66703 bp, 51 predicted proteins | sample SpaLakP09_SKY_50_FD_134517 | JGI IMG/M metagenome (GOLD analysis project Ga0187844, IMG submission 134517) | Oligotrophic lake water microbial communities from Sparkling Lake, Wisconsin, USA - SP09_SKY_50 | ecosystem: Environmental > Aquatic > Freshwater > Lake | place: USA: Sparkling Lake...
GGGGGAAAGCGGCCTGCTCGAATCGATGACGCGCTCGGCGCGCATCCTGTTCGACTTCGACAATACCGTCATCCTGCTGGAAAACCCGACCGGGCATGCACTGGTGGGCGCGCCCACCGGCGACCAGCAGCGCATCGCCGAATTTTCCATTCCCCTCAATGGCGGGGGCATGCTGGCCGACGCCGCGCTGAGCCGCCGCCTGGCCGTCATCGGCCGCAACGGCCAGGACCTGGGCCTGGCCGAAGAACAGCTGCTGCGCATCCTCGGCACCGAGAGCATGATCTGCCTGCCGCTGGTGGCCGGGTCGCGCTGCCTGGGCGTGCTGGTGGGCGGCGTGGCGGCCTGGCAGGTGGCGAACTGCCAGAAGCGCGAACGCTTCATGCAATCGTTCGGCGTGCAGGCGGCCAATGCGCTCGAGACCGCCCTTTCCGAACGGGGCCACGCGCGCCGCCAGCTGGCCCACGTGGCCGAGGAATACCGCGAAGCGTCGCGCCGCGTGGTGCACGAAGTGAACAACCCGCTGTCGATCATCAAGAATTACCTGAGCGTGCTGGACAACAAGCTGTCGCGGCGCGAACCGGTGGTCGGCGAAATGTCGATCCTGAACGAAGAAATCGACCGCGTCGGCCAGCTGATCAACGGCCTGGCCGACCTGCAGCCGAGCGACAGCGTGCGCACCACCGACGTGGCGCGCGTGGTCGACGACGTGCTGCGCCTGTTCCGCGCCAGCGAATTCGTGCCGCCGTCGGTACAGATTTTTTCGAGCATGCAGGCCGAATTCTCGGACGTCGAGGGCGACGCCGACATCCTCAAGCAAATCCTGGTCAACCTGGTCAAGAACGCCGTCGAGGCGCTCACGGCGGGCGGGCGGATCGACATCGTCAACCGCGGCCATGTGAACCGCGAGCGCAAGCTGTATGTGGAACTGATCGTCAGCGACAACGGCCCGGGCCTGTCGGCCGAGGTGCTGGCCAACCTGTTTTCCGCGGTGCGCAGCACCAAGGAAGGGGCGCATCACGGACTGGGACTGTCGATCGTGCACAGCCTGGTCAAGAAGATCGACGGCCTCATTTCCTGCCGCAGCGGCAAGACGGGGACTTCCTTTGAAATTCTGCTGCCGACACGGGGCGGAGCCAGTAGCGCCGCCGGTGTCCAGGCGCGGGTAATGGACTCGGTATAAAGGCACGATGAAAGCGCAAACCGCCATGCCGGCAACGACCACGCACGAAGACCATAGCGTGCCAGTTCCCCACTTCGAGTCGGAGATCCTGCCGCGTATCCTGCTGGTGGACGACGAACCGCGCCTGCTCTCGTCCCTGTACGAACTGCTGCGCGACCGCGACTACCACCTGGTGACGGCCACCTGCGGCGCCGAAGCGCTGGCGCACCTGAACAAGGTGCGCTTCGACCTGGTGCTGCTCGACCTGCGTCTGCCCGACATGAGCGGGCACGAGGTGATGGACTTCATCAACGACAGGGGCATCGACGCCGACGTCATCGTCATGAGCGGCGAAGTGGGCATCGACGCGGCCATCGGCGCCCTGAAGCGGGGCGCCTACGATTACCTGCGCAAGCCCTACAGCCGCGAAGAACTGCTCAAGACGGTCGGCAACGCGCTGCAGCAGCGCCGCCTGGAACTGGCCAACCAGCGCATCGCCTCGCAGCTGGAGAACTCGGAAAAACTGTACCGCTACCTGGTCGACAGCTCGCCCGACATCATCTACACCCTGAACCATGAGGGCCGGTTCACGTTCGTGAACGACCGCGCCTACCAGCTGCTGGGGTTCTCGCGCGAAGACCTGATCGGCAAGCATTACTCGATCCTTGTGCACGACGAAGACCTGGAACGCGCGCGCTACGTCTTCAACGAGCGCCGGGTCGACGAGCGCGCGTCGCGCAATGTCGAACTGCGCCTGAAGTGCCACAACGGGAACGGCGCCGACCGCACCTTCAACAATACCCTGATGACGATCTCGCTCAACTCGATCGGCATGCACGTGCCCGACCACGACGTCAGGAAGCTGGAATTTTTCGGCACCTACGGCGTGGCGCGCGACATCACCGACCGCAAGCGCGCCGAGGAAGTGATCTCCTACCAGGCCTACCACGACATCCTGACCGACCTGCCGAACCGCATGCTGTTCAAGGACCGCCTGGGCCTGGCCGTGATCCAGGCCAAGCGCAAGCTCACCGAGCTGGCCGTGATGTTCATCGACCTGGACCGCTTCAAGCTGGTCAACGACACCCTGGGCCACGTCAAGGGCGACGAACTGCTGCAGCAGGTGGCCGTGCGCCTGAAGGATTGCCTGCGCCGCGGCGACACGCTGGCGCGCCAGGGCGGCGACGAATTCACCATCGTGCTGCCCGAACTGCGCGACCGCGAAGACGCGAAAGCGATCGCCGACAAATTCCTGGAATGCCTGCACCTGCCGTTCGACCTCGATGGCCATGAGGTGCACATCTCGGCCAGTATCGGCATCGCCATCTATCCCGGCGACGGCGAATCGATCGACGAACTGCTGCGCCACGCCGACATCGCCATGTACCAGGTCAAGGCGCTGGGCAAGAATGGCCACAGCTTCTATCACAACTCGATGCTGGACATTTCGCACCAGAAGATCGCGCTCGAACAGAGCCTGCGCAAGGCGCTCGAGCAGAACGAACTGGAAATGCACTACCAGCCGCAGATCGACGTCATCACCGGGCGCATCATCGGCGCCGAAGGGCTGATGCGCTGGAACCATCCGCAGCGCGGCCTGCTGACGGCCGGCGAATTTTTGCCCTTCGCCGAAGACAATGGCCTGATGCTGCCGATTTCCGACTGGATGATAGGCGCGCTGTGCCGCGACATGCTGGTCTGGAACGCGGCCGGCGGCCAGAACTGCCGCCTGTCGCTGAACCTGTCGCCGCAATACCTGGACCGCGGCGACTTCTTCGAAAAAATGCGCGGGGCCCTGGTCCGCTACGGCATCTCACCGGCCCAGATCGAAGTCGAGATCACCGAGAACATCTGCATCCGCAATCCGCAGTACGCCATCGAACAGCTCAACAAACTGTGCCAGCTGGGCGTGTCGGTCGCGATCGACGATTTCGGCACCGGCTACTCGTCGCTGTCCTACCTGCACCGCTTCCCCATCCACACGATCAAGATCGACCAGTCGTTCGTCAAGGAGATCCACGACGAGCAGGGGCACTACCCCGTCATCCTGGCGATCATCTCGATCGCGCGCGGCCTGGGCCTGCACCTGATCGCCGAAGGCGTGGAGACCGACGTCCAGGCCCGCTACCTGAAGGCGAACGGCTGCCTGACCATGCAGGGTTACCTGTTCCACCGGCCGATTTCGCTGCCCGGCTTTATCAGCGTGCTGCAGGAGCAGAGCGCGACGCTTGCCACCGGCAAGGCCTAGGCGACCATGCAGATGCCTGCCGCGACCGACGTATTCCAGGCCGCCCACCACACCGCGGAATACCTGCGCCTGAAAGGGCTGGCCGACCGCGGCAATGCCAATGCCCAGCACAGCCTGGGCTTCATGTACGTCAACGGCAAGGGCGTGCCGCAGGACTTCGCACAGGCCGTCGCCTGGTACCGCAAGGCCGCCATCGCCGGACTGCCGCACGCGCAATACAACCTGGGCGTCATGTGCCAGAAGGGGCAGGGCGTGGCCCGCGACTTCGAACAGGCCGCGCGCTGGTACAAGCTGGCCGCCGAACAGGGCTACGCCGCCGCCCAGTACAACCTGGGCTGGCTGTATGCCAAAGGCCAGGGCGTGCCGCTCGACGTGCACAGCGCCATGAACTGGTTCAGCAGGGCCGCGGGGCAGGGCGACGCCGGCGCGCAAAACAACCTGGGCATGATGTACGAAAGCGGCAAGGGCGTGCCGCAGGACTTCCACCAGGCCGTCACCTGGTACCGCAAGGCCGCCGAACAAGGCTACGCGCGCGCCCAGTTCAACCTGGCGCTGCGCTACGACTACGGCCAGGGCGTGCCGCAGGACGCGCACCAGGCCATACGCTGGTTCCGCAAGGCCGCCGGGCAAGGCTACGCGCCGGCCCAGTTCAACCTGGCGCTGCGCTACGACAAGGGGCAGGACATCGCGCAGGACAGCGAGCAGGCGATCGCCTGGTACCGGCGCGCCGGCGAACAGGGGCATGCCAGTTCGCAGTTCAACCTGGGCCTGATCTACGACAGCGGGCACGGCGTGCCGCCCGACGCGGCGTGCGCGCTGGGCTGGTACCGCAAGGCCGCCGACCTGGGCCACGCCGCGGCCCAGGACACGCTGGGCCTGCGCTATGAAAACGGCATCGGCACCGACATCGACTACGCGCAGGCGCAAGCCTGGTACCAGAAGGCGGCCGCGCAGGGATTCGCCGGCGCCCAGTACCACCTGGCGCTGCTGTTCGACAGCGGGCACGGTGTCGAACACGACCCGGTGGCGGCGGCGGCCTGGTTCCGCAAGGCCGCCGAGCAGGGCCATGTGCGGGCCCAGTTCGACCTGGGCCTGCGCTGCGAAAGCGGCGTGGGCGTGGCGCGCGACCTGGACGCGGCCATGGCCTGGTACCGGCGCGCGGCCGACCAGGACTATGCGCCGGCCCAGTTCATGGTCGGCGCGCTGCACGACGACGACGACTACAGCGGCGCCGACCGGGCGCAGGCGCTGGCCTGGTACCTCAAGGCCGCCGAGCAAGGCCATGCACGGGCCCAGTTCACGCTGGCGCTGCGCCACGACAGCGAACGCCGGTATGGCGCCGCCTACGGCTGGTATCTCGCCGCCGCGCGCCAGGGCCATTCGCGCGCGCAGCTGAACCTGGGCTTGATGCACGCCAGCGGCCAGGGCGCAGCGCGCGACCTGGTGGCGGCCTGGGTATGGCTGCAGCACGCCGACAAGGGCGGCGCCAGCGCCGCCCGGAAATACCTCCAGCGCACCGCCGACGGCATGGACCCCCAGCAGCGCGGCCAGGTGGAACGCCTGCAGCTTGAACTGAGCCAATAGCAACACCAGGGTCAGACCTCGGTGGAGAAACATTGCACGTCGGAGGTCTGACCCTGGTTTGCGGTAGGGCTACGGCGCGGCATTCCCGGTCTCCTTGGCATATACTGTGTATATGTACAGTGATGAGGGGTGGATCATGGCTGGCCGCATGCGGGGGGCCGCCGCCTGTGCGCTCGCCGGGCGGCCGCTGCTGGTGCATTCGTTCGCGCAATGGCGCGCCGCCGCGCGCGATCTGCTGGCGCACCAGGTCGCGCCGCACACAGTGCTTTGGATCGCCCTGCGCGACGAGGGCGCGCCGTTGTCCCGGGCCGCCGACCCGGCCACCGTCCCGGCCGCGCCCCTGCGCATTCCCCGTACCCTGATGCACTTGCTGCAGGCCGCTGCCTGCTGCCGCGTGCCCGGCCGCTGGGCTTTCCTGTACCTGGTGCTGTGGCGCTGGCAGCGGGGAGAACGCGCCGTGCTGTCGCCGGCCGACCCGGACGGCGCCCGCCTGCACGGCATGGCCGCCACCGTGCGGCGCGAGGAGCTGGCCATGCTCGCCGCCATCCGCTTTCGCGAACGCCGCGCGGACACCGGGCCGCCGCGCTTCGTGGCCTGGTGCGAGCCGCGCCACGCGGTGCTGGCGCGCCTGGCGCGCCACTTCGCCAGCCGCATGGGCCGCGTCAGCTTCATGATCGCCACGCCCGATGCCTCGGTCCTGTGGGACGGCGCCAGGCTGCACAGCACCGGCGCGCTGCTGCGCGGCCCCGGCGACATTGACGCCGGCGGCGATGCCGCATGGCCGGTCCACTACCGCGGCCTGTTCCATCCGCCGCGCCTGCATGCCGACCTGATGAAAAACCTTCCCTAGCGAATAGAACGTGGTAGCCTTTTATTGGAAAACAATATTGATATGAATGCACGCCGGCCCGCCATGACCCTTCCCTTTTCTCGTCGTTCGTACCCCGCTAGCCGTCACTCGTCACCAAGCGCTGTGCCGGGCGCGGCGCCTGTCCCACACTGGCTTCATTGACAGGAGGAGGACATCATGTGGAATCGCATTGCGTCGTGGTACAAGGATTGGGAAGCCGAACAAATGCACGTGCTCGAGCATCCGCAGGCAGCGGCCGGCACGGCGCCGGGCTATCGCCGCTACGTTGCCCTCAAGCTGGCGGCGCTGTCGGAAGTCGAGCGCATGCAGATCCATGCGTTCGCGCTCAAGTACCGCGGCTGGCGCATGTATGCCGCGCTGGCCAAGCTGGTCGTCGTGTTCACGCTCCTCGGGGCCCTGCTGTACCTTGCCTGGCCCAAGAAGGGCCTGATGCCTGCCCTGGTGACGGCGAACGTGCTCGGTTTCGTGGGATTGACGCTCATGTCGGCCGCCTGGTTCAATTACCGTAAGGTGGTGGGCAAGATTTACCGGGTCATTGTCGTGACGGCCCTGTGCGGCGGCCTGGGCGCCATGGTGGGCATGACCCACGCGGCGCTGGAAAAGGGCCAGACCTTCTCCCAGGCCGTGGACAAGATGTTCCCCACCCTGTACTACATCATCGTGGGCATCCTGGCCGTGCTGGTGCTGCCCATGGTGGTGGTCAGCATGCTGCGCAACAAGCAGTACGAAATGCTGACCGCCAAGCTCGCAGCCGACGCCGAGCACCAGCGCATGGCGCGCGAACTGTCCGAGGCGCGCCTGCGCGTGCTCAGCGCCCAGATCGAACCGCATTTCCTGTTCAATACCCTGGGCGCGGTCCAGCAACTGGCCGAGCAGGACGCCCCGCGCGCCGCCGCGCTGACGTCCCACCTGATCGCCTTCCTGCGCGCCAGCCTCGACGAAATGCGCAGCGACAAGGTCACGCTGGCCAAGGACTTCGCCCTGGTCGCGTCCTACCTGGAAGTGATGCAGGCGCGCCTCGGTTCCCGCCTTGCGTATGCGCTGGACTTGCCGGCCACGCTGGCCGCCGAGAGCGTGCCCAGCATGATGCTGCTGACCCTGGTGGAAAACGCCATCAAGCATGGCATCGAACCGGCGCTGCGCGGCGGCTCCATCGCCGTCACCGCCAGCGCCGGCGCCGGCATGCTGCGCCTGCGGGTCCAGGACAGCGGGGCCGGCATGAGCGATACCCCGGGCGCCGGCGACGGCCTGGACAACATCCGCAAGCGCCTCCAGCTATGCTACGGCGCGGCGGCCGCGCTGTCCCTGGAAGACGCCGACGGCGGCGGCTTCGTGGCCGAACTCCTGATCCCCCTTGACCTGAAAGCAGCCTGCCCATGAGCACCAACGTCCTGATCGCCGAAGATGAACCGCTGATGCGCGAACGCCTGCTGTCCATGCTGGCCACGGCCTGGCCCGAAGCGAACATCGTGCAGGTGGCGGAAAACGGCAACGATGCCTGGGACGGTTTCCTGGAACACGAGCCGGACGTGGTCTTCCTCGATATCCGCATGCCGGGCCTGTCCGGCCTGGAAGTGGCCGGGCGCATCGGCAAGCGCGCCCACGTGGTGTTCGTGACCGCCTACGACCAGTACGCGGTGGACGCCTTCGATGCCGGCGCCGTCGACTACCTGCTCAAGCCGGTCGAAGCGCCGCGCCTGGCGCGCGCCCTGGAACGCATCCGGGCCCGCCTGGCCGCGCCGCCTGCCGACATGCAAGACTTGCTGCGCCAGCTGAAGGCCAGCCTGCCGCAGCCGGCGCCGGAAAAGATCAAGATGATCAAGGCCACCATCGGCAAGCAGATCCGCCTGATCGATGTGAACGATGTGCTGTTTTTCCAGTCCGATACCAAGTACACGCGGGTGGTGCTGGCCGACACGGAAGCGCTGGTGAAAATCCCCCTCAAGGACTTGCTGGGCGGGCTCGATGGCGAACGCTTCTGGCAGATCCACCGCGGCACCGTGGTCAATGTGAAGGCGGTGGCGGCGGTCGAACGGGTCGATGCCGAGCGGCTCGAGGTGATCGTGCGCGGCTGCGCCGAAAAACTGCCCGTCAGCCGCACCTTCGCGCACCTGTTCCGCGACTGAGGGCATAAAAAAGCCAGCCCCGCGGGGCTGGCTTTCGTGTGATGCAGGCCGGACTCAGAAGCGGTAGTTCAGCGAGGCATTGTACAGGCGGCCCAGCTGGCTGAAATGCGAACCGTCGTAGGTCACCATCGAATAGCGGCCGTTGAAGGTGACCAGGTTGGTCTGCACTTCACGCGGGGTGGCGCCGTAGGCATCGCGGGTGGTGCTGGCCAGCAGTGCGGCACCGGCTGGATTGCGTGCATGGAAGTCCCACTTCGGCGTGACATCGAACACATTGTTGACGTTGAAGCTGAAGGTCAGCTTGTCGGTGATCGAATAGTTCACGCCCAGGTCGGTCACGGTCTTGGTCTTGAACTTGACGGCCAGGTTCGAATCCATGCCGGCATTGCGGAACTCGGTCGGACCAAACACGGTGTTGTTCAGCGAGATGTTGAACTTGTTGTAATCCAGGTCGAAGCCCAGCAGGGTCTTGTGCTTCGGACGGGACGTGAACATCAGCGCTTCCTGGGTCGCATCGATGACCGACTGGCCGGCCGACGCCACCAGCGGGGTGTTGCGCACATTGCCATCGCGTTCATTTTCCAGGGTGTAGTTACCCGAGAAATTGATGCCCAGCTTGCCGCCTGCCAGCGGCAGGTTGCGGCGGCTGAACACGTAGTCGATGCCCGAGGTACGGCTGTCGAGTGCGTTGGTGAAGAAGCTCAGCTTCACGATGCCGGCAGCGGCCAGTTCGCGGTCCAGCGGGTTGGTCGGATCGCCCGAAGGGCCGATTTCGTTACCCAGGACGATACGGTCCTTGAGCTGGATGTTGTAGTAGTCGAGCGTGAAGCTGGTGTTGTTGTCCGGTTTGAGACCCAGGCCCACGGTGAAATTGCGCGACTTCTCGGCGTCGAGCAGCGGCACGCCCAGTGCGCGTGCCTGCGGCGACACGTTGTTGACCAGGCCGGACACCTGGATGCCCTGACCTGCCACGAAGGAATACTGCGCCTTCTGCGTGTAGATCTGGTGCAGCGATGGCGCGCGGAAGCTGGTCGACACGGAGCCGCGCAGCGTCACGCTATCGCTGATCTTCAGGCGGCTCATGACTTTCCAGACGAAGGCGTTGCCAAAGTCGCTGTAATCCTCGAAGCGGCCGGTCGCATCGACCAGCAGTGACGGGGTAATGTCGTACTCGGTGCCGAAGTAGACGCCCTTGTTGTTGCGCTTGGACTTGAACGAGTTTTCAGGCATGTTGCCTGCGAACGAGTCAGCGCCACCGCCTTGGTACGAAGCGAGGTCGCCGGCCAGGGTTTCATATTCTTCCCAGCGCAGCTCGGTACCGAAGTAGATACGCGTCTTGTCGTTCAGGCGCTTGCTGACATCGCCATTGACGACGACGTGGTTGAACTCCGAGCCGCCCGCGTAGAACGAGGTCGGCGAGGCGGCGCCCATCGAACGATTGACCGAATTGTTGACGTTGTAGGTCTGCTTGTTGCCGCCGGTGGTGGCCGACAGGTCCACGTCCCAACCATCGAGGTCGAGCTTGGTGCCGACGGTGCCGTTATAGTCGTCCAGCGAACCGATGAAGTCAGGCACATATCCCACGTACGGGGTGCCGGCGGCGTGCAGCTTGCCGAAGTCGGTCGGACGCCAGTACGGGGTACGGTAGTTGGCGTAGCTGTTGACTTCCTTCTTGATGTAGGCGGCGTTGCCGTACACCTTGATGCTGTCGTTGATGGTGTAGCCGCTGTTGACCAGGAATTTGGAAGCTTCGGTTTCAGGCGAGCCATTGATGTTGCCGGCGTCCGGGAACTGGGTCAGGAAGGCGTTCACTTCGGCCAGCGTGGCGCCGAAGTCGCTTGCTTCACCGCGGCCGTCGACCCGGCCCGAGCGGCGCGCCAGGCCGACTTTCGACAGGTCGACCGTGTAGTTCAGGAAACCGTTGCCACCCAGGCTGACGCCATGGTTGAAACTGATGCCGCCCATCTTGCCGTCGCTCTCGCCCGTCATGCCGGCGCGCACGGTCAGCGAACCCTCGTTCGGTGCATCTTTCAGGATGATGTTGACCACGCCCGAGATCGCGTCCGAGCCGTACTGGGCCGAGGCACCGTCGCGCAGCACTTCGATGCGCTTGATGGCGTCGACCGGAATGGCCGAAATATCGGAACCGCTTTCGCCGCGGCCCGGGGAGGTCTGGGTGTAGACCAGGGCGCTGGAATTCTTGCGCTTGCCGTTGATCAGGATCAGCGAGCGGCTCGGGCCCATGTTGCGGATCTCGTAAGGATCGAGCAGGGAGGTGGCGTCGTTGACGGGGGTTTGTACCGTGTTAAACGATGGCACGCGGAAGCCCAGGGCCTTGTCCAGGGAGTTCTGGCCGGTCTTGCCGAGTTCTTTGCTTGGGAGGATGTCGATCGGGACCGCGCTGTCGATCACGGTGCGCTGGGAGCCGCGGCTACCGGTCGAGACGATCACGACTTTCTGGATTTCTTCAGTGCCTGCTTCCTGGCCGCTTGGGGCCGGGGCATTCTGGGCTGCTGCGATATTGCTGCAGAGGAGGAGTACTGCAATGTGGATTGCTGTTGCTTTTGTCATGAAGATCTTCCTTAGGCAATGCGTTTGATTGAAATGGTCCGACGCTGATTGTGTGCTTCCCAGGGGAGGCGGAAATAAGCTGCCAACTCGGCTCGCCCTTCCTTCTTTTTATCGTGCTACGTAGTTTTCCCTCCACGGCCATGTCCACGTTCTGGCGACGTGTGACATTTCCGTTTGCCGCTAACAATGTATATACAGACTGTAAGGATGTCTATTCATATTCCTTAGCGTTGATGCAAGGAGTGCACAAATACAACGCCGCGTGACAGGGCGTGAGGGGGCGTGTTATGCGGACGGCGCCGTTCAGGCCGCCAGCGAGGCGGTGCGGTTGCGCCCGTCCTGCTTGGCGCGGTACAGGGCGCGGTCGGCCCGTTCGAACAGGGTTTCGTAACTGTCGGTGTCGCCCAGTTCGGCCACTCCGAAGCTGGCCGTGAGGGGGTGCATGCCATGCAGCCGGCTTTCATGCACTTGCACGCGGATGCGCTCGGCGATCAGCAGCGCCGCTTCGTGGCTATTGCCCGGCAACAGGGCCACGAATTCGTCGCCGCCGAAACGGCCCAGCATGTCGGTCGGACGCAGGCATTGCTGGGCGATCAGGCAGACATGCTTGAGCGTCTTGTCGCCCATGGCATGGCCGAACTGGTCGTTGATGCCCTTGAAATGGTCGATGTCGAACACGATCACGGTCAGCGGGTGCTTGTCCTGGCGCGCGCGGATGATGTCGAGCTGGGCGCGCTGCTCGAAGCAGTCGCGCGATGCGGCCTGGGTCAGGCTGTCGGTATCGGCCACCCGGCGCAGCTTGATATTGTCGGCAATCAGGGTCGGCAGCGCCAGGCCGAACAGGGTGTTGGCGGCGATCACATTGATGGCGAACTGGTAGACCATCATGAATTCCTGCAGCTGGAAGGCATGCACCAGCAGGGCGATCATGAAGCTGCCCAGCGCCACGCTGCTCACGTTCAGGAAGGCCGATTCGGTGCAGGCCAGCCACATGTAGGGGATCACCAGGAAGAAAATGGCGAAGGCGCTGTTCGGCGAACGGGTCATCGCGGCCAGCCACATGGTCAGGGCCAGCAGCGCCAGGTTCAGCAGCAGCTTGTACTTGAAGCGCGGCGTGGCGCGCTGGTGGTGCAAATTGATGGTGGCGCTCAGGTGGACCGCCGAGCGCGGCCGGAAGGCCGACAGCACGGCCGCGAAGAAAGGCGCCAGCACGATCACGCCGGCCATGTCGCCGATCCAGAAGGGCAGCCAGGCGGTGTCGACGTCGCCGGCGGCCATCATGCCGGTCGATACCAGGGCCGACAGCACCAGCACCGTGGCCAGCATGGAACTGAGGGCGGCGATCAGCAGGAAACTGACAACCAGCTTGGGCAGTTCGCGCGGGCCGGATTCGGAAATCCAGCGCAGGCAGCGCGCGCCCAGGGCGTAGGGGACGATGTGGCCGAGGGCAAACAGCAGGCCGGCATAGGCCAGTTCCCCGTCCGTCAGCGGCAGCTGGTAATGCTGGCCGGTGAGGATGGTGACCACCACGCAGCCGCCGAACAGGGCCGGCATGGTGCGCACGCCATCGATCAGCAGCACGGCAAAGGTCAGCCCGGCCACCGGAAACCAGACGCTGGCGTGGGGCGTGTACTCGACCAGCTGGGCCAGTTTCCAGACCATCACCCACACCAGGAACAGCGCGGCATTGCGCAGCCAGAGCGAACGCAGGATCAGGCGTGTCAGCGGCGCGCGCTGAAAACGGCGCAGCAGGTCGTGCTTGGCCTCGCCCGCAACCTCATCCGGCTCTAGCTGGTGACGCCTCATCGGGCCGGCAGCTTCCAGTAATACACCCCGCCCGTGTCGCTGCCGCCGAAAGCGGTTGTCGCATCGGGCGTGATGACCATCGGCCAGTTCATGATGGCGGTCGGGTAGCTCCATACCAGGGAACCATCGGCGCCGCTGTACAGGTAGAAATTGCCGGGCGATTCAGTGGTGCCGCTCGGTTCGCCATCCGTGGCCGTGACGTAGATGGCGTCGCGGTCCAGGCTGACGCCCGGGTTGGCCGAATACTGCAGGCTGGCGCTCCAGCGCTGCTTGGGTACGCGCTCGCCGTTGACCACCACCGCGTCGACCACGTACAGGTAGCCGGTGGTGACCTTGTTCTGGGTCACATTGGCGCCGCAGGCGAGCACGATGCGGCCGTCGCTCGTTTCGGTCAGGTCCAGGCCGTAGGCCAGGCCGAGGCCGGTGACCGAGGGCGTGAAGGTCCACAGGGGCTCGGTCACGTGTTGCGCGTCGAACAGGGCGCAGCTGCCATCGTGCATCGACGCGGCCCAGTGCATGCCGCTCGCCGCCATGGCGACCCGCATCGAGCCGACCGGGGCGTTCCAGGTGCCGGTGACCGTCAGCACGCCGCCGCTGGCGGCCAGCGTGACCACCTGGCCGGTATTCTGGGTGCTGGTGCCAGTGCCGGTGCTGTCGTCGGGCGGATACACCATGACCGACACCACGGCCACGCTGCCATCGTCCGACAGGGCGCAGCTATTGCAATAGGCGCCGGCCAGCACCTGGCTGGACGTGAGCGTGTAACCCGAGCCGCCCAGGGTGTACAGTTGCACGGTATCGTCGAAGACGGCCAGCAGGCTCGTTCCGTCGACCGACAGGGCCACCTGGTTGTAGCGGGCCGAGGATGTCGCGTTGAGCAACTGGGTGCCGTCGCTGGTGCTGTAGGCGGTCAGGAAACCGGCGTTCGACTTGGCCAGTTCGCCGCCGGCCGCCGCGTACTGGCCGTTGCCGCTGATGCCGACCCAGAACACGCCCTGGTAGCTATTGGCCGGTCCGATCGCGGCCGACCACGCCGGGGTGCCGTCGCCGTTGTAGCAAAACACGCCAAACTGCCCGGAATTGTATTCTTCCGACGTGCCGCAGATGCAGCGCGTGCCATCGGCGCTGACGGCCACCGAATTGATTTGCAATCCCTGCGTTGGAATGGCGCTCCAGTTGGGAGTACCTGAGGAAACTGTTGAGATTTTTTCCATGTATGTTCGTCACCGGGTGGGGAAAAGCGAGGGGGCTGCCGACGGCCTTTCCTGCGGAACTGCATGCCGGCGGTTCGGCGTGGAAGAACGCTTCCCGAGGGAACGTTGCCAACGCTGGTGAGAGTATCTCTGGCCGTGAACTTGCTGTCAATTAATAGTGTTGGCACAAAGCAGCGTTATTCATGGTGTGGAAATTCACATGAACAAGTTCCGTCGTAAAATGCCCTGCGCCCCATGGGGCGGCGCGCATCGTCGCGCCCAATCTCTCCAAAAATTGCTGATGACCACTTCCTGTTTGCTGCGCCTGCTCGCCCTTGTCCTCATGATGTCGGCGAACGGCTGTGCCTGGCTGCCCGGCCGCGACCCTGGCGTGCCGCCGCTGATCCTGGTGTCCATCGATGGCTTCAGCCCCGCCTACTTGCAGCGTGGCCTGACGCCCAACTTGCAGCGCCTGGCCGAATCGGGCGTGCGCGCACAAGCCATGCGGCCCTCCTTTCCCAGCATGACTTTTCCCAATCACTACACCCTGGTGACCGGCCTGCACCCGGACCGCCACGGCGTCGTCGGCAATACCATGGAAGACCCCGCCATCCCCGGCGTGCGCTTTTCCCTCGGCAACCGGGAAGCCCAGCTCGACCGACGCTGGTGGGACCAGGCCGAGCCCGTGTGGGTGACGGCTGCGCGCCATGGCGTGCGCTCGGGCCTGATGTTCTGGCCCGGCTCTGAAACGCCGATCGGCGGGGTGCTGGCGGCCGACTACCGCAAATACAATGGCAAGCTGGCGCCGTCCTCACGGGTCGATACCGTGCTGGCCTGGCTGGACCGGCCCGCCGCCACCCGTCCCGGCTTCCTGACCCTGTATTTCTCCGATGTCGATGAAGCCGGCCATGACTTCGGCCCGGACTCGCCGGAACTGGCGGAAGCCTTGCCCCGGGTCGACCAGGCCATCGGCCGCCTGGTCGACGGCTTGCGCGCGCGCGGCATGGCGGCCAATATCGTGGTCGTGTCTGACCATGGCATGGCCGCCACCAGCGCCGGGCGCGTCGTGCGCCTGCCCGAGGTGGCGCCGGCGGACAGCTACCGGCTGGTGACCCACGGCCCGTACGCGGGCATCGAAGCGCTGGCGGGCAAGGAAGCGGTGCTGGCCGCGGCCCTGCTGCGAGCGCATGCGCACATGCAATGCTGGCGCAAGGGCGAGCTGCCGGCGCGCTTTCGCTTTGGGAAAAATCCGCGCGTGCCCTCCTTCATTTGCCTGGCCGAGACGGGCTGGGTGATCCGGCCGGCCGATACGCCGGGCCGGTCCATGACGACGGCCGGTGCGCATGGCTACGACAATGCGGCGCCCGAAATGCAAGCCCTGTTCCTGGCGTCCGGCCCCGCCTTCCGCCAGGGCGTGGTGCTTGGCACGCTCGATGCGGTCGACGTCTATCCCTTGCTGATGAAGCTGCTGGCGCTGCCTGCCTTGCCCTCGGACGGGACCCTGGACACCACGGCGCCGGGCATGCATACCTTGTAACAAGCTGTTTTTTTCTTTGCGAAACGGCGCGAAGCTAGTACGCTTCGGCCTCTTACCAAAGAGGAAAGCTTGATGATCAAACTACTGCTTGCCGCGCTCTGCCTGTGCGCCCTGCCTGCCCGCGCGCAAACCGAGGCCGCGCCCGCTACCGACGAGGCCCCCGCGGCAGCGTCCGAACAGATCCTGGTGACGGGCCAGAAGCCCGGCCCCGGCCTGTGGAAAGTGAGCAAGGGCGAGCATGTGCTGTGGGTGTTCGGCACCTACGCACCGCTGCCCAAAAAAATGGAATGGCGTTCGCGCGAAGTCGACGCCATCCTGTCCCAGTCGCAGGAATACATCGAGCAACCCTCGGTCACCCTGGACGTCAGCTACTGGCGCATCGCGACCCTGATCCCGAAAATGTTCGGGCTGAAGAAAAATCCGGACGGCCGCCAGTTGCGCGAGCTGATGCCGGCCGAGGTGTATGCGCGCTGGCTGGTGCTCAAGGATAAATACATCGGCAAGGATGACGAGATCGAAGGCGAACGGCCCATCTTTGCGGCCGGCACCCTGTTCGACAAGGCACTCAAGCAATCCGGCCTGACCAGCGATGGCGAAGTGGCCAAGGCGATCGAGGCCAGCGTCACCAAGAACAAGCTCAAGCGTACCTCGCTGCTGATCAAGGTGCCGATCAAGGACCCCAAGCGCATGGTGAAAAGCTACAAGGCCGGCACGCTCGACGACCTGGCGTGTTTCACGAAAACGCTGGACCGGCTGGAAACGGACCTCGAGGCGATGCGCGTGCGCGCCAATGCCTGGGCCGTGGGCGACCTGGCCGTCATCGAAAAGCTGAGCTACCCGGACCGGGAGGGCGCGTGCAGCGCTGCCATGACGCAAGCGGCTTTCATGCAGGACGAGCCCGGAATCGTGGAAGCGAAACCGCGCGCGCGCGCCGCCTGGCTGGACGCCGTGGAGAAAGCGCTGGCGACCAATAAATCGAGCTTCGCGGTACTGAAGGTGAGCGAACTGCTCGATCCGAAAGGCTTGCTGTCCGTGCTGCAGGCGCGCGGCTACGCGGTGGAAAAGCCCGAGTAAAGGTTGCGGAACACTTGCGGCGTGAGGGCGAACCAGCGCTTGCAGCAGCGGATGAAGGAACTTTGCTCGGTGTAGCCCAGCATGGACGACACCTCGGCCAGCGGAATGGCCGAATGGGCCAGGTACTGTTCGGCGCGGCTGCGGCGCAGGCCGTCGACGATATCTTCGAAATAAATGGATTGCTCCTTCAGGCGCCGCTGCAGGGTGCGTTCGTGCAAACCCATCTGGCGCGCTACCTGCACCAGGGTGCCGCCGCCGGAGGCGAGCTGGCGGTCCACCAGGGTTTCCACCTGCTGCACCAGGTCCAGCGGGGAGCGCCGGATCAGGTTGCCCACATGGCGTTCGGCCGCCACCTGCAGTGCCGAGCCGTAAGGGGAAATGGGGACGGCCAGCAGCCGGGTCGGAAATGACAGGCTGTCCTGCGCCTGTTCGAGCAGGACGGGCGCGCGGAAATACTTGCGATATTGTTCTGCAGTGAGCGGACTATCGTGCCGGAAGCCGATGTGCCAGTCGGCGCCATCCTCGCCGGTCACGCCGGCGATGAAGCGCACGCCCACGCCCATGCTCAGTTCCATGGCGTGGCGCAGGGGCAGCTCGGCCCCCGGCCGCAGCGCGAAGCGCAGGCGGGTCATGGCGGGCCGCAGGGGATCGGCTTCCACATCGATTTTCAATCCAGGGCTGTGATACGACATATTGCGCGAAATGGCAGCCAGGGCATCGCCCAGGGTGGCCGAGTTGCGCACCACCAGCGCCAGCGCGCCCAGGACATCGATGTCGCGCAGCTGCGCCAGGTGCAGGCCCAGGTCAGGCGCGGCCAGCCGTTCGGCCGAACCGTTGAGCAGCGTGACCAGGCGCGCCATGGGGAGCGTGGCGTCCGGCGCGTCGAGCAAGCGCGGGTCGATGCCTGCCGCGCCCAGCAGGGCAGCGCAATCGCCGCCATGGCTGCTCACCAGGGCGGGAAACCCCGTCAGCGCGCGGGCGCGGATCAGGACTGCGGGGTAATTGGTGCTGAAGTCGTGCATGTCGATGGCTGCCTGCTAAAAGTTTCCGCAGTTTCCCGGCATTCCAACGCGCTGTCAACACCAACCGAAGCGGTCCCATGAATGTCACCAAATGACACTGCAATGTCATTCAGAGACAAGACGCCGGGCGCCGGGTCTGAGATTGTTTGACATGTCAAGCAATTGTGCTTTAGACATAACGGTGTAGCGAATAACAATAACTAGAACCGGGTTTTTCCGTTTGGGCCGGCTCTGCGAGGGGTCGGCCTTTTTTTTCTAGAGGATGGTCAGGGCCAGGACCAGCACCAGGAACAGCAGGAAAACGATGCCCGCCACGGCCAGCAGGATGGCCGTGCGCCACAGCGTGGCCCAGGGCCCCAGCGCGTAGGTGCCGCGCAATTGCGCGAACATGTGCACGGGCGGCACCAGCAGGAACAGGGCGACCGTCAGCAGGTCCAGGCCGAAGTAATCGCTCACTGCCAATACCGCGAACAAGAGCGACATGAAGGAAATCGAATACAGGGTAAATACCGCGTGGTCGTACATGGTCACGTCGCGCCGGCGCAGGAACAGCAGCCACATGAAGGGCAGGGAAATGGGCAGCAGCAGGAAGGCGAATTTGTAGGCGGTATTCTTGAGCTTGTAGAGCGTCAGGTCGACATTCTCCCCGGCGCGCTTGAGCCGGCCGAGGCTGGGAAAGTACTGCACCAGCGAACTCGATGCCAGCGCCTTGTTGAGGTTGAACTGCCTGGCAGCTTCCGGTGAACCTTCTGCCGGGAATGCCTGCCGCGTCGCGGCATCGTATTGCGCCAGCCGCGTGTGCGCGGCCAGCTGACCGGCGCGCGCTTCGGCGACGGCGCTGCCGGTCGCCTCGGCTGCGGCCAGCGCGCGCGTCGCCTGGTCCAGCGCTTGCTGGTGCGTGATCCTGGTCTTGGCGCGCGATTCCTGGGTGCTGAGTGCGCCGTCGGAGCTGGTGGTGGCCGAGACGACGAAAAACAGCAGGAACATCATGAACAGGAACAGGATCAGCGGCGACACATAGCGCGTGCGCTGGCCGTCGACGTAGCGGCGCGTCAGCTGGCCGGGATGGCGCACCAGCATGGGCAGCGTGCGCCAGCCCTTGGCGTCCAGGTGCAAGAGGCCGTGCAAGACTTCCTCGCCCAAGTGCAGCAGCGAGCTGTGGATATGCGCCGATTGTCCGCATGCGGGACAGTAATTCTGGCTGATGCCGGCGCCGCAGTTGGCGCAGGTGTGCGCTGGCGCTGCCACGGCAGCTGCCGGCGCTCCCGCCGGTTCGACCTCAAGGTTCATTGCATTTTCCCAAAATAAAGGCGGTCGATTGTACCAAAGCACGGTATCTACTCATCCGCTCACGATGGGCTGGGCGATGATCCACAGGCTGAGCAAGGTATAGCCCACCATCAGCGCTAGCATCGGGTACTGGCTGCGCAAGGCCGCGTCGCGGCTGGCGAACTGGCGCAGCGCCATGATGTGCGCCAGGCACACCGCCGCCACGTGGGCGGCGACGATCGCAAACAGCGACACATACCAGACCAGGCGCGCGTCGACGATGCCGAGCCGGATGAAATACAGCCTGGTGCCGAACAGGTCCCAGCCCAGCGACAAGGGGTCGGAGGCGAGCGGGATCAGGTATTGCACGGCCATCGACAGGAAGGACAGGTAGTGCGCGAAATGGTAGGCGATCGAAATCGGCACCAGGGTCAGCACGTACAGCCCGGCCGTCGCGAGCGTGGATTGGCCGCCGCCGCCGCACAGGACGATCGCACGGCAGCAGCCCAGGAACACCAGCAGGAAACCGGCGGGCAGCAGCACCAGCGCCGCCACGCTCGCCCAGTCCATGGCCCACGCGGGCAGCGCGCCGGTCAGGTCGAGCCAGGGCTGGGTTTCCATCATGCCGTCGAAGCTGACGGAGGCCAGCATCAGCATGACCAGCACGATGTGCGACAAGTCGCAGGGCTGGCGCGTGAGCAGGCCCGCCGCGTACGGGCGCACCCGCCATTGGCCGTCCTGCCAGTGGTTGGGCGCGAAGCGCGCCAGCAGGCCGAACACGATGGCGAACACTTCGCCATGGCGCAGCCAGGTGCCGCGTCCGAACAGGGCCATGGCGCACCAGCAGAGGGCCGAATACAGCAGCATGGCCGTGGCCAGGCTGGCCGGATGTTCACTGCCTTCCCATTCGAGTTCGAGCAGCACGAACAGGAAAAACAGCAGCACGGCGGGCCAGGCTTTCATCCAGGCCGGATAGGCCAGCACGGGGCGCAGCGGTGTCCCGGCGACGCGCAGCCAGAGCCGCTCGAAGGCCCGGAACAGGGTGTCGAGCGGATTGACCAGTGCCCACAGGTCGCCGATCAAGGCGGACACATAGGCCATGCCGACCCACCATACCGCCCAGACCATGGCCGGCGCGATATTTTTCGACGGACTTTGCAGGCCTACGTAGCCGGCCCAGATCACCAGCAGGTAGAGCGCCAGCACCAGCAGGCGCAGCAGCATGGCGGCCGCGGCGGCGCCGGGCACGCGCGCCAGCAAGACGCGCGAATACGCGCCTTCGCCGCCGGCGGGCGCGCGCCGCTGCCAGGCCAGGAAGGCAAAGGTCAGCGCCACGGTCAGGCCGGCGCCGGTCAGGTACATCCACAGGGGCAGGGGCAGGTCGTAGCGTTCGCCGAAACCGTGCGCGCGGCTGTCCGCGGCCACGGCCAGTTGCAGCAGCAACAGCAGCACCAGCAGCGCCGCGCGCCACGCGCTCATCGGATCATTGCGGTTGCACTTCCACGTACAGCAGCGGCACTTCGCGCTGGTGCTTGCCATGCTTGCCGGCGGCCGCGCCAAAGCCGTGCGCGCTTACCGGAAAGCGCCCGGGCGCGCTGGCCACGATGCGCATGGTTCCGCGCGCGCCAGGTACCAGCCCGAGCAGCACGTTGTAGCCGTGCAGGTGGATGCTGGCCGTTTCGTCGGTGCTGAAGTGGAGGATCAGGGTGTCGCCCTGCTTCACCGTCAGCGTGGGCGGCTTGGCCGCGATGCGGCGCTGCACGATCTGGTAAGTGGCCTGCTGTTCCGCGCCGTGCGCCGCGATGGGCGAACAGATCAGCGCCAGGGACAGCAGCAGGCGGGATGGTCGAATGGTCATGGTTGCATTTTTCATGGAGATGACATTATTTTAATTAATTGTACATATGCCGGAGGTAAAATGGGTAGTCGGTCTACAACCGTGTGGTGTGTCATCCCGTTTTCCATGTTTTATCCAAACTGATAAGAGAAGGAATGATGATGAATAAACTAGCCGTTTTACCACTGCTCATTGCCGGCGCTATCGCCGCCCCCCAGGCCTCTGCCGAAATCCTGGCGATGGTCAACTACGAAACCAAGTCCGCCGATTCCCTCAAGTCCCTGAAGAACCCGATCGGTCCGGTCGCGCGCAAGGAAGGCATCGCCATCCTCGACGTCGATCCCAAGTCCAAAACCTTCGGCAAGATCGTCAAGGACATCGCCCTGCCGGCCGACCTGGTCGCCCACCATATTTTCTACAACCACGACATGAGCAAGGCCTACATCACGGCGCTCGGCAAGCCCGAGCTGCGCGTGATGGACATGAAGGCCAGGGATTATCCGATCAGCGTCGTCAGCGTGCCGACCTGCAGCGTCGGCGAGAACGTGGTGTTCTCGCAAGACCACAAGAAATGGTTCCTCAGCTGCATGGGATCGCAAACCATGGTGGTGGGCGACGCCAGGACCGACCAGGTGCTGTCCTCGGTCAAGGTGGCCGCGCCTTATCCGCACGGTATCGCCACCCATGCCGGCATCGACCGCACCCTGCTCACCAGCACCGTGCGCGCGAGCGACCTGGGCGACGCGGGCGAAGTGATCAGCGCGGTCGAGACCAGTACCGGCAAGGTACTGGGCACCTACAAGCTGTCGAACAAGCCGTCGCCGTCGGGCGAGGCGCCGGTGGAAGTGATGTTCGTGCCCAATTCGAAGCCGGTCACCGCCTATGTGACCAATATGTTCGGCGGCACCATCTGGAGCGTGACCTGGGATGCCGCGAAGAAGGACTTCAGCGTGGCCCAGGTGCATGACTTCGCGGAACAGAAAGTGGGCGTGCCGCTGGAAATCTACTTCAACAAGAATTCATCGCGCATGTATGTGACCACGGCCAAGCCGGGGCATCTGCACATCTTCGACATCGGCACCAAGCCGGGCCAGCCGAAGCTGCTCAAGTCGATCGCCACGGCCGAAGGCGCCCACCATGTGGCCTTCACCAAGGATGGCAAATATGCCTTCGTGCAAAATGCCTTGCTGAACCTGCCGGGCATGAGCGACGGCGCCATTACCGTCGTCGACCTGAAGACTGAAACCGTGGTCAGCAGCGTCGATACACTGAAGAACATGGGCATGAATCCGAACAGCATGGTGCTGCTGCCGAAATGGAATGACCTGATGGGGCACTAGTCTTGTGCATCGTGCCTGGCAACGGTCAGGCACGATGTCGCAATTATCTGGGACGCATGCCGGCATCGATCAGGCGCCCTGGCAGCTGAAGCCTGAACTGATCGAATACGGCCCGCAGGTTCGTCCAGCAGCATGTGGCAGGCGTGGTCGAAGCCCCGCGTTGAACGCAGGTGGCTGATTGACCAGGAGCTTCCGGAAAACGAGGTTCCGCACTTCGTCGACGACGATGCGGAATGCAACGATGTCGCCCTTCTTGTCACGGATGAAGGTGATCCCGCCCATGAAGCGCTGGTTCCCGGCGAACCTGTCAGGACCTATCGAACTGAAGGCGACAGTGCCGCCACGGCGATTATCGGCGACCAGCGTTCCGCTGCCGGCATCCAGTACGAAAGAGGCATTCAGGTCCTTGTTGTAGAAGGTCCCGGCGAATCGCCCCAGTTCGTCTTGTGTGTAGGCGACAGGCGTGTAGCGTTCGAATACGACCGGATCGCTGCCACTCATGCTGTAGTGCACGGCCTGGCCCTTGCCCATGAAGCGGACCACAAAGCTATCGTCACTCTCAATCTTCATCTGGAAGCGCGAGTCGCCGAGTGGAATCAGTTCTCGTGCCTCCGTCTCCCCTGGGCGGGTGAAGTGCAAGACCTTGTCCTTGAGCTCCACGCTTGCCGACCTGGCTCTGCTTGAATCCCAATATTTTCCCTCCAGCGCTTGCAGTTGTTGGAGCGACACATCGACGGCTTGGATTTTCGTGAAATCGATATTCGGCGGTTCAGGAAAGCGATCGTGCAACAGGATATTGGCGATCTGCATGCCCACATAGCCGCTATAGCTCAAGCCGGAGCTCAGCACGACGACCGCAAGGTCATTCCCGGGGAAGTGGAAGACTGAACTGGCGTAGCCGCCAACACTGGCGATCCGGTAGACCTTGGGAAGGCCTCTTTCCTGCCCCGCGTGCTGTTGCCCGAATGTGGTGATGCTGGAAACGTCTTTGATGAGCGTGCCATTATCGAGCCGGATCGGCATGCCCAGTTTATTGACCAGCGACTGCTTGTCAGGTGGCGGTGATGCGATCCAGGCGCGCCAGATGGAGAAGTCCCGGATCGAGGAATACAGCTTGCCCGGGCCGGCGACATGGGCAGGGCCATCGTCGCGCTGCAGCGCCCCGTTGCCATCAAGGCGATAGGGGACCGCCGTGTTCTGCAGTGGGTGCCCGGCGCCGTCGGCGAACAGGGTGTTTGACATGCGCAGCGGGGCAAAGATCTGGCTCTTGCAGAATGCGGCGAACGTTTGCCCGGACGCCAGTTCGACGATCCTTGCCAGCAGGATGAGCCGGGTGTCGCCGCCAGGCGAGAACGCCTCGCCCGGATTGAAGTTCGTCTGTTTCTGGCTTTGCAGCAGTTGAACGATGTCCTTGTACTGCACGGTGTCGCTGGCAGACCGTCCCGCCAGGGCTTGCAGGGTTTTATACCCGTACAGGCCATCGGTGGAACTGAGCAGATGCTTGATCGTGATTTTCCGGCCGAACGCTGGCAGCTCCGGCAGGTATCGCCGAATATCGTCATCCAGTTTGACCTTCCCTTGTTCTTCCATCATGAAGACTGCATAGGCGACAAATTCCCACGCAAGCGCATCGACCTGAAACTTGGTGTCGACGCTGGCCGGGGCTTTCGACGCGAGGTCGACACTTCCGAGTGCCCGCTCCAGTATCGGTTTGCCGCCCCGGATGACGGTGACCGCCAGTGCGGGTTTATCGGGCGAATCGAAATTGCTGAGGATGCGTTCAACGGCCTCGGTAGTGGCCGGATCAAGCGCAGCGTGTGCCTGGGCCGCAAGGGCGATCCAGGCCAGGCAGCCGAATATGAAATGACGAGTGGTGAATGCCTTGGTTTTCATCGTGGCTTCCTCGCTTGAAGGGACTTGATCACCTGCTCGGCGACGATCGCGGTGGAAGATGGGTCTTGCCCGGTGATGATGTTGCCATCGACAATATGGAAGCTGTCGCCCCATTTTTGGGAATACACAAAATTCCCGCCGTGCTTGCTGATTTCATTGCCAATGGAAAAAGGGAAAGTCTTGTAATAGGCCGCCTTGGTGTCTTCAAAGAGATCGGGGAAGCCAGTTACTTTCCGGTTTGCGAAAATCGCCGCGCCCTTGCTGTTTTTCAGATGGACCAGGCCAGCGGTGCCATGGCAGACGGCGGAAATGATTCCGCCATTTTCAAAGACCGTGACGGCAATATCCTGCAGCGCGGGATTGTCGGCAACGCCGAACATGGCCGCACCGCCACCGCTGTAATAGACTGCCTGGTAGTCCGCAGCACGGATTTGCCCGGGCTTCAGGGTGTTTTTCAGCAAACCCATGAAGTCTGCGTTGTACAAGTGGCTTTTTTTTGGGTCTGGTTCGATGTTTCGATATAGCCCAAAGGAATGGCGCCACCGCTTGGGCTGACGAAGTCCACCACATAACCCTGCTTCTTGAAGATGTCGTAGGCGACGACGATCTCGGCAAAATGATTCGCCGCATTCAGCTTGGTGTCGCCATAGGTATGCTGGTTTGAGGTGATGAACAGGATCTTTGGTCCATGTTGATCTGTGGCATTGCTCGGCCCGGATAGGCCAAGCAGGAGGGAGCCGCCAAGGATGGCGTGCAAGAAACGATGTCGGTTCATAAGCTAACCCTGAAATGTGCAAAACGCGTTAGTCGGGAATATTGGCGACGCAGTTTGAGGCGTCGCCAGGCACCAACTTAGGGCGTTTGCCGATATTTCGGGTCGTGAACCATGATTGCGGACTCCAGAATCATGATTCCGGAGCGATCTGCACGAGGGAGCGCGTCAGCAGGATTCAGCTTGCCTGCGATTCGGCGCCGGAAGTGGCGCGATAGCTCGCCGGCGTCTGCTTGCTGATTTTTTTGAACGCCGCGAAGAAAGTGGATTTCGAATTGAAACCGCTGCGCTCGGCAATCAGGTCCATATTCAAATGGCTTTCATTGACCAGCAGATGCTTGGCGTGTTGAATACGGTACTCGTTGACGTAGTGGTTAAAACTCTTGTTCAGGCGTTCATTGATCACTTGGGAAACCGTGGTTTGCAGGTTGCCGACCTTCTTCGCCAGTTGCGCCAGGCTGAGGTTGGGATTCAAGTACAACTGATGCTCATCCATGACCTGGTTGAGTGCAGTCAGTAGCGCCTTGGCCTCTTCCTCACCGAGTTTGCTATTTTGATATCGCTCCTTCCTGGCGGAATCGGGTTTGTGATCGGCGCGCAGAACGAATGTGAGGATCGTCAGATGGATCGAAAACGTGAACGACAGCGCGCCGACGATATACGAGGTCAGTGGCGTGCTGAGATAAGCGGCAAGAATCAGGAAGCTGCCAAAATAGACACTGAGCGGCTGCGCGGCCCGGGTGCGCGCCTCCCGCAGTTCCCAGCCAGCCAGCAGCAGGTAGCTGGCCCAATAGATATGCATGCCCAGGATGGAATCGCGCCAGATGGATGGGTAGCTTGAAAAGGGGAAAACGAGTCCGAGGGTGATGACAAGCACAGGCAACACGAGATGCCATTGCCAGCGGCGGCTGACAGCCTTTTGCGCCATGTCCGCGAGATGGCAATGCAGATACAGGTAGGTCAGCGGCCCGATGAGCAGGCAGGCCGACAAACCGATCTGGAGAAACTCGGCGGAAATGTCCGGATTGAAGTAATAGAAGGTCGATTTTCCTGTGCGGACACTGATCGCGAGCAGTAGTGCCCCCAACATGCAGTTCGCCAGTCGATGTGTCCGGCGGGTGAACAGGTAAACTGCCAGCAAGCCACCATTGACGGCGCCAAGGGCGCTGAAGAGAAAGAGAAACTGACTGGAGATCACTGGCAAAGTGCTCATTGGAATGGGAATGGCAGCATCATGCCATTTTCGTGCCCAACATGCGACCTTGTCATTTTTTCTGAAATCCACGTCAGTCGTGGCGATAGCCATCACAGCTGTCGAGTCTGAAAATTGTCAAACAGGGTAAAACTTGCGTAGAATGCGGGAGTCGCGGGTGTAGCTCAATGGTAGAGCAGAAGCTTCCCAAGCTTACGACGAGGGTTCGATTCCCTTCACCCGCTCCAGTCAAATGTGCAATGACTTGCATTCGCCACTTCGTGCCGCTCACTCTGAACGGGCCAGCAACTCAATGTAGCTTTGATAGCCGAATGTCCGATAGCTTAGTTGGCCGGTCATCTCTACGACGATGCCGAGGTCGGTCAGCAATTTGACGGCATTGTTTGCCGTTGGGTAGCATTGTTGACAATGCTTGTTTCACTTTTTCTACTGTAAAGCGAGGCATCAGCGGCAGCATCTCGAACAGATGACGTATGTGCCAGCGTCGCGTGCCATTGGGGCTCTCCTTGATGATCCACGTTCATATTAAAGGATTCTTTAGTAGCTTTCAGTTTTCGTTATTTGATTAAAGAATTCTTTAATGGCTGCCTATTTTCTTGCCCGTTGGCCGCCGGGTGAGCAAGGTCAGGCATGCCAGGATGTCTGTCGCCGATTTCAAGATCATCTCGGACCAGGAAGTGATCGACGTTCCAGCAACACTCTGAGCGATAATAAGCCGTATGAAAGTACAAACGCTCTTCCTTGGACTCATCTTCGTCACCTTCCACGGCGCCGCCCACGCCCAGCTTTTCAAGTGCAAGGGCGCGAGCGGCCGTTACAGTATCCAGAATTCGCCGTGCCCCCAGGATGCAAAGCTGCCGGACGTCAAGCGTCCCGTCGTCGGGGAAAAGGATCCCAATTTCGCGCAGCAGGGCAAGGACAAGCGCCCCGACGCCAACTGGCAGCCGCGCGTGCCGTTCCCGACGGCGCCCCAGCCAGCGCCTATGCAGGCCGAGCCGCAGCCGCAGGTGAATGCGTCGCGGCAGGCAGCCGCGTCGCCCCAGGCCGAGTCATGGAAAGTGCGGGAACAGGAGTCGCGCAAGCGCCAAGCCGACGAGCAAGACCTGGCCGCCAAGGAACAGGCCAAGGCGCGCATCCGCCAACAGGAATGCAACGACGCGCGCCAGCAACTAAGTGTGCACAAGGAAGAACGGCCCATATTCAGCCGCGATAACAAAGGGGACAAGCACTACGTTGGCGACGACAAGCGCCCTGCAGCACTCGCCGCGGCAACCCAGCGCGTGGCTAACGCGTGCAACTGAACGCCAACCTGCCAATCCGCCGCCTCGTCCCGGCAGACGCCAGGGCTTACCAGGCGTTGCGCCTTGCAGCCTTGCGCGAAGCACCCACGGCGTTCAGCGCCAGCTACGAGGGGGAGCGCGACCTGCCGATCGCCGTCATCGAAGCCCAGATGGCGCCTGGATCCGGACGTAACCGCTTCGGCGCATTCGATGGTGACGCCCTGGTTGCCATGGTCGGCATCGGGCGCGAGACTGGCGTGAAGACCCGGCACAACGGTTTTATCGGCGGCATGTATGTGGCGCCTTCCCACCGGGGCCTGGGCCTGGCAAGGCGCCTGATAGAAACGGCGCTGGCCTTCGCGGCGACCATGGAAGGATTGCGGCAGCTGAGCCTGTCTGTCACGTCGGGCAATGCCGCCGCGCAAGCGCTGTACGCATCGATGGGATTCCGGGTGTATGGCCAGGAACCCGGGGCACTGCTGGTCGACGGTGTCGAATACGACAACGTCCTGATGGCGCTGATGTTGGCGGAAAGCGATGACTGATCAGCGGTGTCGGCGCTAATTTTTTAGCACTATAATAAAGTTACCAAAACTAACGACCACCCAGGCATCCATGCCTTTCCTGCGCATCTGGCGTCTTTTCCTCCTGTTGCTTGTGTATTGCCCTGGCGGCAGCGCGGCCGAGCGGGAGATCGTTTTCATCGCACCGCTGAGCAGCGCCATGCCGTTTGCCAGGTTCGCCGACGGCCAGCTCAGCGACGGCATCCTGAAGGACCTGGGCGACGCCATTGCGCGCAAGCTGGGCAGGGAGGCACGCTTCGTCAGCATTCCCGGCAAGCGGGTCGGCCAGACGCTCAGCGCCGGCCTGGCCGACGGCGTATGCAATGTGATGCCGGCCTGGATTCCGGGCGACTTCGCCTGGAGCCGTCCCCTGATTCCGAACGCCGGCGTCGTCGTGTCGCGCTCCGACGCGCCCGTCATCCGTACGATCGGCGACCTGGCCGGCCTGCGCGTGGGGACCGTACTCGGTTACCGCTATCCCTCGCTGGAACCGGTCATCGGCAAACTCTTCATCCGCGAAGATGCCCGCACGGTGGAACAGGTGTTCCTGAAAATGCACGTTGGCCGCAACAAGCATTCGATCGTCGAGCGGCGCGAATTCGAGTATGAGCTGCACACCAACAAGGCGTCGACGCTGCGCGAAGACCTGGTCTATGAAACCTACAAGACCTCGTGTGCGTTTTCCCGCGCCAGCAAGATTGCGTTCGCGGACATCGACCTGGCCATCGGGGCCCTCGTCAGCGCCGGTGCGGTCGACGCCATCATCGCCCGCTACCGCTAGCGGCCAGGGTGCGCGGGCGGTGCGATATAATGTCGTCCGGCCTTTTTTTCCTGACCCCTCCCCATGTCCTCCGATACCCCGAACCGTCCGATGCTGTACGACCCCACCGAACACCGGATCCGCAGCTTCGTCACGCGCGCTGGCCGCCTGTCGATCGCGCAGGCGCGTGCGCTCGAAGAACTGGGGCCGAAGTTCCTGATCGAGTACGCCAAGGCGCCGCTCGACTTCGAACAGGCGTTCGGACGCAAGGCGCCGGTGATCCTGGAAATCGGCTTCGGCATGGGCGACACCACCTCCCATATCGCCAAGGGCATGCCGGAGAAGGACTTCATCGGCGTCGAGGTGCATACCCCCGGCGTGGGCAGCCTGCTCAAGCAGATCGGCGAGCAGGAGCTCACCAACCTGCGCCTGATCCAGCACGACGCGGTCGAAGTGCTGAACCAGATGATCCCTGCCGGTTCGCTGGCAGGCGTGCACGTGTTCTTCCCCGATCCGTGGCACAAGGCGCGCCACAACAAGCGCCGCCTGCTGCAGGGCCCCTTCGTCAAGCTGCTGGCCGAGCGCCTGGCGCCGGGCGGCTACCTGCACTGCGCCACCGACTGGGAAGACTACGCGGTCCAGATGCTGGAAGTGCTGGGCGCCGAATCCATGCTGCAGAACACGGCCGAAGGCTATGCGCCGCAGCCGGCCTATCGTCCGCTGACCAAGTTCGAAAACCGCGGCCTGAAGCTGGGCCACGGCGTGTGGGACCTGGTGTTCGTCAAGAAGTAAGTTTCGCCAGCCTGGCCTGGCCGAACTGCACGAAGGCCAGCAGGTTCCCGCCCAATACCAGCAGCAGCCCCGCGAACGACAGGGCGCTCCAGTGGTAGCCCTCGTACACCGTCGATATGGTCAGCGCCACCACCGGGAACAGCACGGTGGAATAGGCCGCCCGGTCCGGGCCGATGCGTCCCACCAGCAGCAGGTAGGCGGTAAAGCCGATCACCGAACCGGGAATGGCCAGGTACAGCAGCGAACCGAGATAGCGGGTGCCCGGTTCGAAGTTGAATGGCATGTCCAGCGCCAGCGCACCGCAGCCGAGGATGGTCGAGCCGATCAGCATGGCCCAGGAATTGGTCAGCCAGGGCGTCAGGCCCAGCGACTGCATGCGGCTCGATAGCAGGTTCCCGGTCGAAAAGCACAGGGTTCCGAGCAATGCCAGGCCCAGGCCAAGCAGCATGCCGTTGTCGTTCCAGTGGCCCTGCATCTGCGGCAGGAACAGCATGCCGATGCCGCCCAGGCCCAGCAAGGCGCCGGCCACGACCTGGCCGCGGATGGCCCGGCCCATGAAGACGCGGCCATTGATCGCGTTCCAGATCGGCGCCGTGGAAAACACGACGGCCACCAGGCCGCTCGATACCCATTGGCTGGCATAGTAAAAACACAGGAAATTACAGCAGAACAGGGCGATCCCCTGCGCCAGCAGGTAGCGCCACGCCTGGCGCGGCGGCCAAATCGGCTTGCGCGTGGCAAGCAGGAACAGGAACAGCACGGCCGACGCGATCCAGAAACGGTAGGCGATCGAGACTGGCGCTTCGACCACGCCGAGCTGGAATTTGATGGCGATCCAGGTGGTACCCCAGATGACGACGGTGAGCAGGTAGAGGAAGATGTTCATGCCATCATGATGGAGCTTGATGCCGGCGCCGACTTGTCTGATCTTGCGGTCTTTTCAGGCGGGTAAGTACGCGGCTTTCCTGCCCGTGCTAGACTTTTCACATGCCTGAAACCGCCCACAATCCCTTCTCGCACGCGGTGTTCAACACCATGCGGGGAACCAGCGCCACGCTCGAACGATTCGCGTGGCTGGGCGACGGCATGGCTGCGGCCATCTGGAACCGCAAGACCGACGAAGAGCTCACCAGCTACATCAAGCCCGGCCATCACACGCTGTCGTACTACCTGGGCGGCGGTTACCGCACCGAACGCGAAGGCGCGCCGGGCCAGTACGGTGCGCCCAAGCGCCTGTGCGCGCTGCCCGACTGGCACGAGTCGGAATGGGTGGTGCGCGACCACGTGCACATCCTGCACATCTACTTCATGCCCGAGCACTTCACCCGCCGCGCCATCACGGAACTGGACCGCGAACCGCGCGAGCTCACCCTGGCCGACCGTACTTTCTTTGAGAACCCCCGCATCGTGCAGCTGTGCGAAACGCTCATCGCCAGTCCCTGGGACGGGCCGGACCAGCTCCTGCGGGCCAATGAAATCACGCATGACGCGCTGAGCGAACTACTGCGCTCGCAATCGATCGTGCGGCGCGACCTGCGCGTGCGCGGCGGCCTGGCGCCCCTGGTGCGGCGCCGCCTGGCCGACTATATCGAAACCCATCTTGCGCAGCAGGTCACGCTGGGCGAACTGGCCCAGCTGGCGTGCCTGTCGGAGTTTCACCTCGCGCGCATGTTCAGGGTGTCGTTCGGGATGCCGCCATCGGCCTGGATGGCGCAGCGCCGCGCACAGCGGGCCAGGGATTTGTTGAAGACCACCACGCTGCCGCTGCGGCAGATCGCCGACGCCTGCGGCTACGCGGACCTGAGCCACTTCAGCCACCGCTTCCGCGCCGCGGTGGGCACGCCACCGGGCCGCTACCGGCAAATCCTTACCTAGATCATGTCCATGATCATGGCCACGATCTCGTCGCCATACGACACCAGCTTTTTCTCGCCGACGCCGGTCACGCCGCGCAGCTCGTTCAGCGATGTCGGCTTGGCCTTGGCGATTTCGCGCAGGGTCGCATCGACGAAAATGACATAGGCTGGCACGTTGTGCGCGCGCGCGGTCTCCACGCGCCACCAGCGCAGCTTCTCGAAAATTTCCTGCTCGGACTTGGACAGGTCCATCTCGATATGCGCCTTGGCCGACGCCGACGAGGCGCGCTTCTGCTTGACCGGTTTCTGGTACTGGCGCAGCTGCACCTTCTGGCCGCCCTTGAGCACGGGACGCGCTGCGTCGGTGAGCTTGAGCGAGCTGTAGACTTCATGGTCGACCGTGACCAGGCCAAGCGCTATCGTCTGGCGCAAGATGGCGCGCCATTCGGCTTCGGCGCGTTCGCTGCCAATGCCGAACACCGACAGCGAATCGTGGTGCCATTGCTTGATGCGGTCCGACTCGACGCCGCGCAGCACGTCGATCACATGGCCGGCCGCAAAACGCTGGTCCACGCGGTAGATCGCCGACAGCAGTTTTTGCACCGGCACCGTGCCGTCGAAGGAAATGGGCGGAATCAGACAGGTGTCGCAGTTGCCGCATGGCGTGGATTGCTCGCCGAAGTATTCGAGCAGGCGCGTGCGCCGGCAGCTGAGCGTTTCGCACAGGCCCAGCATGGCGTCGAGCTTCACGCCGAGCACGCGCTTGAAGGTTTCGTCGGCCTCGGATTCGTCGATCATGCGGCGCTGGAGCACCACGTCCTGCAGGCCGTAGGCCATCCAGGCGCTGGCCGGCATGCCGTCGCGTCCAGCGCGCCCGGTCTCCTGGTAGTAGCCCTCGATGCTCTTGGGCAGGTCCAGGTGGCACACGAAGCGCACGTCCGGCTTGTCGATGCCCATGCCGAAGGCGATGGTGGCCACCATGACGATGCTTTCCTCGCGCAGGAAGCGCGCCTGGTTGGCGCTGCGTTTCGGGTAATCCATGCCGGCGTGATAGGGCAGGGCGCGGATGCCGTTTTCGTTCAGGAATTCGGCCGTCTCTTCCACCTTTTTGCGCGACAGGCAGTACACGATGCCGGCGTCGCCGCCATGTTCGGTGGTGATGAAGTCGAGCAGCTGCTTGCGGCCGTTGGCCTTCTCGACGATCTGGTAACGGATGTTGGGACGGTCGAACGAGGACACGAACTGGCGCGCTTCGCCCAGCTGCAGGCGCAGCGCGATCTCGGTGCGGGTCTGCTGGTCGGCGGTGGCGGTCAGCGCAATGCGCGGCACGCTCGGGAAGCGTTCGTGCAGGATCGACAGCTTGATGTATTCGGGACGGAAGTCGTGGCCCCACTGCGATACGCAGTGCGCCTCGTCGATCGCGAACAGGGCAATGCGGGACGCCTCGAACAGGTCCAGGCAGCGCGGCGTCATCAAGCGTTCTGGCGCCACGTACACCAGGTCGATTTCGCCGGTACGCACCAGCCGTTCGATGCGCATCGATTCTTCGAAGGTCTGGGTTGAATTGAGGAAGGCGGCGCGCACGCCTACTTCGGCCAGGGCGTCGACCTGGTCCTGCATCAGCGCGATCAGGGGCGAGACGACCACGCCCACGCCGTCGCGCAGCAGCGCGGGGATCTGGTAGCACAGCGACTTGCCGCCGCCGGTAGGCATGAGCACCAGCGCGTCGCCGCCGCTGGCCACGTGTTCGACAATGTCGGCCTGCTGCCCGCGGAAGGCGGGGTAGCCGAATACCGTCTGCAGCTGTTCGAGTGCGCGTGCGCTGATCCCGGGATTCATTATTCCGCCCAAACTACCCAACCGTAATGTGAACTGGCGATGACCAGGATGCCGAAGGCAATCCGGTACCAGGCAAAGACAGTGAAGTCATGGCTGCTGATGTAGCGCAGCAGCCAGCGCACGCACAGGAAAGCCGACACGAAAGCGGCCAGCGAGCCGATGCCGAACAGCGGCAGGTCGGCCGACGAGAGCAGCGCGCGGTTCTTGATCAATTCATATACCGTCGCCACCATCAGGGTCGGGATGGCGAGGAAAAACGAGAATTCGGTGGCGGCCTTGCGGGTGAGGCCGAACATCATCGAGCCGATGATGGTGGCGCCCGAACGGCTGGTGCCGGGAATGAGCGCGACAGCCTGGGCGCAGCCCACCTTGAAGGCGTCGAGCATGGTCATGTCGTCGATTTCCTGGATCCGCACGGCGACCGGATTGCTTTTCTGGCGGCCTTCGACCCACAGGATGACAAAGCCGCCGATGATGAACGACAGCGCCACCGGCACCGGGTGGAACAGGGCGGACTTGATCATGCTGCCGAAGATGAGGCCCAGCACCGCCAGCGGCATGAAGGCAATCATCACGTTGACCAGGAATTTTTGCTGTTTCGGGTCGCTGAACATGCCCCGCATCACGGCCAGTATGCGCACGTGGAATTCCCAGCACACGGCCAGGATGGCGCCGGACTGGATCACGATCTTGAAGACATTCGATTTCTCGTCGGTGAAGTCGAGCAGGCTGCCAGCGAGGATCAGGTGACCGGTCGACGAGATGGGAAGGAACTCCGTGAAGCCTTCCACCAGGCCCATGACGATCGCTTTTAACGCAAGAATGATATCCATGAAACGGTTTTTGAATGTTGTGAAGAAATCGGCGGCTGCACGGTGAGGGCTCGAAGCTTACCACGAGCACGCCCCCGGCCCCTTGATCGGCCCGCAGTGGAGCGGCAGGTTTTCGCTGAACTTCCCGCTCCTTGCCTGAAAAATACGCATTGACACGTTTTTTCAGTACCGCTACCATGCACTTCGCGCTGATTGGTAGCGCTACCAAAATCAGAGGGAACTTGATGAGACGCGTATTGACCCTGTTGGCCGCAGCCCTGTGCGTGCTCGTATCCGTGGCCGCGGCGGCCAGTCCCGTGATCCAGAACATCCACGCGCGTCAGCACCAGAGCCTCAATGGACGCTGGAACTACATCATCGATCCCTACGAGACCGGCTTCTACGATTATCGGCGCCAGCCCTTCGACGCCTCTGCCGGCGGCAAAGGCGGCTACTTCGACGACCGCACCCAGGTGGGCAAGGGCGAACTGGTGGAGTACAACTTCGACCTGTCGCCCTCCATGACGGTACCGGGCGACTGGAATTCGCAGGCCGAGCGGCTGCTGTTCTACGAGGGCACGGTGTGGCTGCGCCAGGTGTTCCAGGCCGATCCCAGGCCGGGCAAGAACTACTTCCTGTATTTTGGCGCCGTCAATTACGAGGCGCACGTCTACCTGAACGGCAAAAAACTGGGCACGCACAAGGGCGGCTTCACGCCGTTCCAGTTCGACGTGACCGGCAAGCTGGCCAGGGGCCGCAACTTCGTGGTGGTCAAGGCGGACAACAAGCGCCAGCAGGACGAGATCCCGACCGTCAATACCGACTGGTGGAACTACGGTGGCATCACGCGCGACGTGTTGCTGGCCGAATTGCCGGCGTCGTACATCGCCGACTACAAGGTCCAGCTGGCCAAGGGCGACCTGAAGCGCATCGAAGGCTACGTCCAACTGGCGGGCGCCGCCAGGGCGCAGGCGGTCACGGTGGCGATCCCCGAGGCGGGCATCAAGGTCACCGTCATGAGCGATGCGAACGGCAGGGCGCAACTGAGCCTGCCGGTGGCGAAGATGACTTACTGGTCGCCGGAGAATCCCAAGCTGTACAAGGTGGAACTGGCGGCGGGCGAGGACAGGGTGGTCGACCGTATCGGCTTTCGCACCATCGAAACGCGCGGCCGCGACATTCTGTTGAACGGGAAGTCCGTCTTCCTGCGCGGGATCTCGGTGCACGACGAAAATCCGCTGATCCCCGGCCGCCTGCGCGGCGCAGGCGACATGCGCATGATCCTGCAGTGGGCCAAGGAGATGAACGCCAACTACGTGCGCCTGGCGCACTACCCGCACAGCGAAGAGATGGTGCGGCTGGCTGACGAAATGGGGCTGATGGTCTGGGCCGAGGTGCCCGTCTACTGGACCATCTCGTGGACCAATCCCGCCACCTTCGCGAACGCAAACGCCCAGCTGACGGACCTGATCGTGCGCGACAAGAACCGGTCCAGCGTCATCATCTGGTCGGTCGGGAACGAGACGCCGGTGAGCGAGCCGCGCAACGACTTCATGGGCCGGCTGGTGCAGACCGCGCGCGCCAATGACGACACGCGCCTCGTCGCCGCCGCGCTGGAGGTGCATCGCCGCGAGACCGACATCATCATGGAAGACCCGCTGGCCGACAAGATCGACTTGATCAGCTTTAACCAGTACGCCGGCTGGTACTGGTCCAACCCGAAAGAGATGCTCAAGTGGCGCTTCAACCTCACCCAGGACAAGCCGGTGGTCATTTCCGAGTTTGGCGCCGATGCCCTGGGCGGCTACCACGCCGACGAAGACACGCGCTGGAGCGAGGAATACCAGGAGCTGCTGTACCTGAACCAGTTCAAGATGCTCGACGCGATTCCCGGCCTGCGCGGCATGACGCCGTGGATCCTGGTGGATTTCCGTTCGCCGCGCCGCCCGCATCCGCAGTTCCAGGACTTCTGGAACCGCAAGGGCCTCGTTTCCGAAACCGGGAAAAAGAAGAAAGCCTTCTTCACGCTGAAGAACTACTACGACGACAAGCAGAAAAAATTCAAATGAAAACACTCCTCGCTACCTGCCTGCTGCTGACGACTGCCTTCGCAGCGGCCCAGGACAAGGCCATCGACAGGAAGGTCGACGAGCTGCTTCGCAAGATGACGCTGGAAGAAAAGGTCGGCCAGCTGCACCAGTTGTCGGGCCGCGAATTCACCGGGCCTGCGAGCGGCAAGCATGTCAACAAGCTGGCCGATATCCGCGCCGGCCGCGTGGGCTCCATGCTCAACGTGAAGGGCGTGGCCGAAACGCGCGAGATCCAGGCAGCGGCCATGCAGTCGCGCCTGAAGATTCCGCTGCTGTTCAGCCTTGACGTCATCCACGGCTACAAGACAGTGTTCCCGGTGCCGCTGGGCGAATCGGCGTCATGGGACATGGCGGCCATCGAGCTGTCGGCGCGCATCGCCGCCAGGGAGGCCGCGGCATCGGGCATCCATTGGACCTTCGCGCCCATGGTCGATGTGGCGCGCGATCCGCGCTGGGGCAGGGTGATGGAAGGCGCGGGCGAAGACACCTACCTGGGATCGCGCATCGCCACGGCGCGCGTGCTGGGCTTCCAGACCCGCCAGCTGGGCGGGCTCGATGCCATCATGGCGTGCGCCAAGCACTTCGCGGCCTATGGCGCCGCCGTGGCGGGGCGCGATTACAACGCGGTCGACATGAGCCTGCAGCAGCTGCACGAGGTCTACCTGCCGCCTTTCAAGGCCGCAGCCGATGCCGGCGTAGCCACTTTCATGAATTCGTTCAATAGCTTGAACGGCGTACCCGCCACGGGCAGCAGCTACCTGCAGCGCGACATCCTGAAGGGACAGTGGAAGTACAAGGGCTTCGTCGTCAGCGACTGGGCGTCGGTCAAGGAGATGGTGCCGCACGGCTTTGCGAACGACCTGCCTGACGCCGCCGGCAAGGCCATCCACGCCGGCAGCGACATGGACATGGAAGGCTATGCCTATACGGCCCACCTGGCCAAACTGGTCCAGGGCGGCAAGGTGAAAATGGCGCTGGTCGACGATGCCGTGCGCCGCATCCTGTACAAGAAATTCGAGCTGGGCCTGTTCGATGATCCTTTCCGTTTCTCGGACGCGAAACGCGAGCACGATGTGCTGAATGACCCTTCGCACCGGCAGGCGGCGCGCGACGTGGCGCGCAAGTCGCTGGTGCTGCTCAAGAACGAGAACGCGGCGCTTCCCCTGGACAGGAAGGCGAAAACCATCGCCGTCATCGGGCCGCTGGCCGATGCGCGGCGCGACCTGGAAGGCGGCTGGATCGTCAAGTCCGACGCCGACAATGTGGTCAGCCTGCTCGACGGCATCCGCAGCCACGTGTCGCCCGATACCAAGCTGGTCGTGGCGAAGGGCTGCGACACGGCCTGCACGTCCGACAAGGACTTCGCCGCCGCGGTGGCCGCCGCCAGCACGGCCGACACCGTGCTGCTGGTGGTCGGCGAAAGCTGGGACATGAGCGGCGAAGCGAAGTCGCGCACCGACATCGGCTTGCCCGGTTTGCAGGGCAAGCTGTTCGATGCCTTAGCTGCAAGCGGCAAGCAGGTGGTGGTGGTGATCATGGCGGGCCGTCCGCTGATCTTCAATAACATCGCCGACAAGGCGCCGGCCATCCTGTACACCTGGTTCGCCGGCACCGAGGGCGGCAACGCCATCGCCGATGTGCTGTTCGGCGACTACAACCCGTCCGGAAAACTACCCATCACTTTCCCGCGCAGCGTGGGGCAGATTCCGATTTCCTACAGCCAGTACAACACGGGCCGTCCGCTGCTGGACGAGAAAAACGTGGTCTACAAATCGGCCTACATCGATTCGCCAAACACGCCGCGCTACGCCTTCGGGCATGGCCTGAGCTACACCGGCTTCGCCTACAGCGACCTGGCCCTGAGCGCCGCCAGCATGGCGCCCGGCGGCAAGCTGACGGTGTCGTTCACGCTTTCCAACACCGGCAAGCGGGCCGGCGAAGAAGTGGTGCAGCTGTACCTGAACGACCCGGTGGCGTCGCTGGTGCGCCCGCTCAAGGAGCTCAAGGGCTTCCAGAAGATCATGCTGCAGCCGGGCGAGCAGCGCACGGTGTCGTTCACGATCGATGCCGGCATGCTGGCCTTCTACAACGACAAGCTGGCGCTGCGCGCCGAGCCGGGAGACTTCAATGTCATGATCGGTTCGGCATCCGATGCGATCCGGCTCAAGGCCAAGTTCCGCATGGAGTAGCAGGTGGTCGATGATAGAATCGGGTCATGGAAAACAAAGACCCGCAATCCGACGACAGCATTCCCGTTCCGGCCAAGCGCAGCCGGCGCAGCAGCGGCGGCTTCACGCTGCGCGACGTGGCCAAGCTGGCCAACGTCGCGCCCATTACCGCGTCGCGCGCACTGAACACGCCCGACGCCGTGTCGGCCCCGATCCTGGCGCGCGTGCGCGAAGCGGTCGAGCGGACCGGCTATGTGCCCAACATGCTCGCCGGTGGCCTGGCCTCCAAGCGCAGTCGCCTGGTGGCGGCCGTGGTGCCCACCATTACCGGCTCCGTCTTCCTTGAAATGGTGCAGTCGCTGACCGAATCGCTGGCCGCTTCCGGATACCAGCTCATGCTGGGGCAGTCCGGCTACGAAAATTCGCGCGAGGACGCGCTGCTCGAAGCGATCATCGGACGCCGTCCCGACGGCGTGGTCCTGACCGGCATCATGCGGTCCGCACAGGGCCGCCGGCGCCTGCTGGCGAGCGGCATTCCCGTGGTTGAAACCTGGGACCTGACACCGACACCGATCGACATGCTGGTCGGCTTCTCGCATGAAAAAATCGGCGAGGCCGTGGCCGCATACCTGCACCAGCGCGGCAAGCGCCGCGTGGCCACCCTGAGCGCCAACGACGAACGCGCCATCCGCCGCAACAAGGCCTTTTCGGACACCGCCATCGCGCTGGGCATGGCGGCCAAGGGCGTGCAGGCCATTCCGGCCTGCTTCGCCCCTGCGCCCACCACCCTGGGCAGCGGCCGCACCGGCCTGCGCGAACTGCTCGCGCGCCATCCCGATACCGACGCCATCTTCTGCAGCTCCGACATGATGGCGCTCGGCGTGATCATGGAAGCGCAGGCCCAGGGTATCGCCGTGCCGTCGCAACTGGCCGTCGTCGGCCTGGGCGACCAGCAGTTTTCGCGCGACGTGAATCCCTCGCTGACCAGCGTGCGGATCGACGGCACCACCATCGGCAGCAAGGCTGCCAGCTTCATCATCGCGCGCTCGGAAGGCAAGATCGTTTCCGACGCCGTGGTCGATATCGGCTTTACCATCGTCGAGCGCGACAGCGCCTGAGTCCGGATTAGCGCTTGACTTCTGATTTGGGTACCGCTACCATCTCCCTATCTTTTGGTACCGGTACCATGCCATGCACACAACTTCATCCACGCCCGTCGTCACCGCCCTGCGGGTCATCCCGGTTGCCGGGCGCGACAGCATGCTGTTCAACCTCAGCGGCGCACACGGACCTTATTTCACGCGCAACATCGTGATCCTGACCGACAGCGCCGGCAAGCAGGGCGTGGGCGAGGTGCCGGGCGGGGCGGCAATCGCCAAAACCCTGGAAGACGCGGCCAGCCTGGTCATCGGCCAGAGCGTGGGCAATTACAACGCCATCCTGAACAAGGTGCGCTCGGCATTCGCCGGGCGTGATGCCGGTGGACGCGGCCTGCAAACCTTCGACCTGCGTGTGACCATCCATGCCGTGACCGCGCTTGAATGCGCGCTGCTCGACCTGCTGGGCAAATTCCTGGGCGTGCCGGTGGCGGCCTTGCTGGGCGACGGCCAGCAGCGCGACCAGGTCGAGATGCTGGGCTACCTGTTCTATGTAGGCGACCGCACGGCGACCGATCTGGCGTACGCCAGCGACCCGGATGCGGACGACGACTGGCTGCACTTGCGCCATGAGCAAGCCATGACGGCGGAAGCCATCGTGGCGCTGGCCGATGCCGCCTACCGCCGCTATGGTTTCCGCGACTTCAAGCTGAAGGGAGGGGTGCTGAGCGGCGACGAAGAAATTGAAGCGGTCACCGCGCTGTCCGAACGGTTTCCGCAGGCGCGCATCACGCTTGATCCGAACGGCGCCTGGAGCCTGGCCGAAGCGGTGCGCCTGTGCCGCGACCAGCACGACGTGCTGGCCTACGCCGAAGATCCATGCGGCGCCGAGGACGGTTTCTCGGGCCGCGAAGTGATGGCCGAATTCCGCCGTGCCACCGGCCTGCGCACCGCCACCAACATGATCGCCACCGACTGGCGCCAACTGGGCCACGCGGTCAAGCTGCAATCGGTCGACATTCCGCTGGCCGACCCGCATTTCTGGACCATGCAGGGTTCGGTGCGCGTGGCGCAGCTGTGCAAGGAATGGGGCCTGACCTGGGGTTCGCATTCGAACAACCACTTCGATATTTCGCTGGCCATGTTCACGCATGTGGCAGCGGCGGCGCCGGGCGAGATCACGGCCATCGACACGCACTGGATCTGGCAGGATGGCCAGCACCTGACGCGCGAGCCCCTGCAGATCAAGGGTGGCAAGGTCAAGGTGCCGGTGACGCCGGGCCTGGGCGTGGAGCTGGACATGGAAGCGGTCGACGCCGCCCACCAGCTCTACCTGGGCATGGGCCTGGGGGCACGCGACGATGCGGTCGCCATGCAGCAGCTGATTCCGGGCTGGAAGTTCGATAACAAGCGGCCCTGCCTGGTGCGCTAGGTCGAGCAGGGAAATATCATCACGCTTTGCAGCGATTAGTGAGGCGCGATGCCGTCGGCCTGGTTGGGTACGAAAACGTTGGCGTAACGCTTTGCAACAGCGAGTTTTCCGTCCTTGGTGCGTACAAAAATTCCGGCGGCGATAAATGTTTCCGCGCGCAAGGCCTCATCGAGCTTCCCCCCGGGACACGATCCAATAACAGACCATAAAACGTTAGGCATGCTGAAACGTTACACACACCTACGCGCCGAAGACCTTGCTAAGAAGCTCCGCTAAAATTGAATTGATACCTAGAGTGTGATTGTCTACAAATGTCAAACGCGTACTTCCAGTTCAATTTCTGGAATCGAGATCACGGTTTGAATTGAAGCGGCAATCTCCGAGTACAACTTAATGTCTTCGTCGACCGCCTCGAAGGAGACCGTTAGGGCATACTTGGCACTCGCATCAGGATCCTTATCCCATCCAGGATGACCAATTACCGCGACGCAAAAATCGGTTGGAAGTTGATGCGACTTCAGAATGGCCCAGTCTTTTTGAACGGTACCTGTACCTCTGCGCACGCCTTGAACGTCGCCCCAGTCGTCCTTCTCGCGAATCTTCCACGGGATAGTACCCTCCCCAGCTCTAAGACTTCTATCACCATCCCTAAGCACGCGATTGCGAAAGGACTCCACGGTCTCACCAAAATCGCTACTCTTCCAGTCCACCCAGGTAGACAAATATTGCCTAATATTTCGGCGAGTTCGTCTAGGTTTCGCAACGTAGGAAAGCGTTAAATCAATCCGCACGTTAAAGTCCTCGCCCGGCGAGCGCAGCGCCGCTGGAATTGGTACCTGGAAAATGTGTGCTTCCTTTGACTTTACCCGATGCTGACCATTGGTAATCAACGAGACCCTATATTCTGTATTCTGAGTAGCGCGTCCAACATCTGGAATTCCGAAACCCAGCTGGCGAACAACGTTTAGCTTGTTCAGCGCATTTTCAGCCCACAGCGGCCACCGTGCTGAGTTAACGATAAGCGCACGATATAGAAGCGCCGGCGCCTCCGGTAGTAGCGTTTGTAGAGCTACTCCAATCGCGGCCACCTTCGGAGCGGCAAAGGATGTACCCACATCATCTCTGGCGGCTATCGGCCCCCCATGCATGGTTGAGCGCACGAGGTCCGGGCACACCTCCGGCGGGGTGCTAATTCCAAGGGGACTAGCCCCGTCATGCGCGAAGTCACCTGCATATTCGACCACGTCAGGCTTGATCGAATCCCAAACTCCAAGACCAGTTGTCGAAAACGCCGAGCTATGTCCCTCACTAGCAAAAGATGAAACATGTGTGCCAATATATTCTGCGTGACTGACAGAGCCAACCGTGATCGCCTGCAAGCTTTCCGATGGGCTCGGAATCCTAGAGGAATTTCGAACAAGATAGTCAGGATAAGTAAACCCAGAATTCACATGATCGAGCACCCCAAGACGAAATGGCAGTGCAGAAGAACTAATCGGAAGGTTACCGGCACTTTGGAAAAAAAGGATATCGTATTCCCAGCTCAACCAATCAATCGCCGCAGCCCATGCGGACATATTGCGAATGCGACATGGTCTGTATGCAGCGATAGAGTGATTAAACAGCCGCGTCGATCGCGTTCCATTGTGGAATTCTTCAACAATCGCGCGCATATACAACGGAGGATATAAACTTTGTGGTAGACGATTGTCTGCATCAAGAACGCGGGCATTCTGCAACCAACAGGGCGCCTGAAAGCTTCCTTCAGTAGGAATTCCTCTCGGGAACAGAACCGCTCCTGCCACTCGGGTGCCATGGCCCCCAGGCTTCACATAATCAGCAACGTCAGTGGCAGCTAGTCCGGGAATGATACATGTGGAAGAATCCGTGTCCATGGCGGACTGAAGCAAAGGGTGCCGTTCCTGAATGCCGCTATCGATCACGCACACAGCCGGTGCATTTTCATGTGGGGTCAAAATTTCCAGGTTAGGTATTTCGCTGGTATTCGACTCAAGACCACCAAATACATCTGCCACATCTTCTGGTTCAGCAATTTCGAAGAGGTACGGATAGTTGAGTGCAATGTCCCGAAGACCTAGACCACTGATGCGAATGCGCATCGTAAAGCTATCAGGAAGCGTTGCCGCGCCCGCAGGAGCTTGGTGTACGATTTCCAAACCCTCCCCGCCATAACCGCTTACGAAGTTTACAAATTCAAACTCGCGTTCCCCCATCAAGTCGTCCCACGCTGACTCAGCAGCATGCCATTTAACCCTCCACCGCGCGATCCGAGGTTCGAAATGCTCATCCGTTTCGTCTTCATCTTGCTCTGGCGGTTCCGGAACGGTGACAGTCCCTAAGCATTCGACGCCAACATCAACCGTATAAATACCGGCATCTGAAATGGTGTGCCACTTCTCCAACAACGACTCAGACAACAATCGGTCCAATCTTCGTTGTGGATTTTCGGGCCCGGACAACCCGTAGATTTTTGCAGCAGTCGCTCCACCTCTTACAACATTAACAAATTTCCTTGTCGTCTCTAGAAAATTCGACATGTCCTGATCAGCACTGGCAACCAGAACTACGCCATCATCATGCTCTGAGACGATTTCTAGGTTGAAGTGCTTTCGCAAATATTCCAAGTCTGAACCAGGCTCAACCTGAACAAACAATGGCATGGTCGGAGGAAGTGGGGGCAATTGCGCGCGGCTTCGATCTTGTCGCCGTACTCCCCAGGCGGATACAGCGTTGTTGACAGCGCCTGACAAAAGCGCTCCGTGAGCATGCCGATTTGCCTTATTCTGAGCTTCCTGAGAAGGTGTAGTGCCCCCCCCATTCAGTCGCGCTCGGGCGCGAACAATCAATGGCAAAGAGAGGTGTGGAAGCTTAGATATATTGACAGTGGCCATTGGTAATTTACTTTTTGTAAAGTCACCAATGATTAAATCAGTTTTGTTCCCTGCTGTATACTTCCTTGATAGCAAAGGTTAAATCTTCGTGCCCAACTTGTTCCCGGCCACTCAGAATGGTTCGTTTTGCGGCATCCTGTGCGACCTTCACAACGTCCGCAGCGGAGAACCCGGTTAAGTTTTCAACGACAGCCTTCCACCGAATGCTTCGAGCCATCGGAATCGCAGCCAGTGTCGACTTCAACAAACGTTCAATTTCGTTTTCACCAGGCGGAAGAACTTCAAACACATCATCAAACCTTCGGAAAAGCGCCTTATCCAGTTGCTTATCCAAATTTGTGGCGGCCACAAGCAGGCCCGGTGCGTCATAGTCTTCCAACAGCTGGAGCAGTGTGTTCACTAGCCGTGGGATCTCTCCGACATCGTTTTGGTTGTTGCGGGACTTTGCTATGAAATCGCACTCATCCAGAAATAAAACACAAGGTCGCTCCTTGGCGGATTCAAACACCGCGCGAAGATTGATGCCCGATTCGCCAAGATAGGATGAGATGAGCGCGTCAAACCGAACTTTTACCAATGGAAGGCCCGTCGTCCAAGCCAAACGTTCGGCACCGAGAGTCTTGCCGCAGCCAGGATGACCGTAAAGCAAAATCTTCTTTTTATGACGTAGACCAAACGCGGAGAGTCGTTCTCGTGCTGCATACTCCTGTTCAATCCGTGCAAAACGCTTCTCGACAGGCTCAGGGAGTACCATGAAATGCCGCAGCGCAGACCGATCCATCCTCACAACAAGCGGATCTTGGTAGCGACGGCTCATAGGGAGCGCTTGTAGCACTCTCTCACTATCAGTTTTCGGTTCTTGCAGCGAGACCGGCTTCCTGCTCTTCATGATGGTCTCTAACTGCGTAGCAAGGGCAAGATGCCCTTTGCTGCTTTCTTCTTCAATAACCTTACGGCAAAGACGATCCATGTCCTTATCAGAACCGACAGCAATAGCCTTAAATAGCCTCTTAGTTAAATCTGCTTTCATTTTTGCTACGCAGGAAAATTGTGGATTAGGCAAACTCGTAGTTTGCAGACGATTAACGTAAAGAAAATGACAAATGGCCAAGGGAGGCGTAACAATTTCTCTTGCTCACTACAAGGCTGCAATTAATGTATTACCAAGACTACTACACCACTGTATCTATGTACAGTTAATAGTCAGCGCTGTTGCATACGAACTTTAACACTGATATCCAACGCACGAAAAAGCAACAGGAATCGCCTCGACCGCCGCCGTCCGGCTGACATCGTCGCTGGCCGGGACGACCGGCCAAAACGCTCCTGCATGCCACCGTGATGCGAAAAGGGTTCCGCTTCGCTTCAGCCCTCCCGGGCCTCAAATCGCCCTTTTCCATGCGGACGAGGCAACAGAACGAGTAAAGCAAGGTTTCCGCCATTGCGGAAAGATCATCCTGCGAATCCTGCCTCAAGTGAACTTATGTGGCGGAGCAGCGCATCTGTTTTTCCTGCAGATACAAGCTCGCGCGGTGCTTTGCAGTCAAACTGTGGCAAGAGTCTATTATTGAACCACTCAATAGCTACTTGACCAGGCTGACAAGCTTCAACTCTGAATCGATGCGTTTTCCGAGTTTTATCTTGCTGTTCCAGCGGTTCGTTGAACAACACAACGCAAGCAACTTCGAGAGCACACGTGACATCCTCAGGCCTACAATTTCTCGATTACGAGAACGCATTGGCACTACTTCCGATTCCGCCTGATTGCCTTGGCGAGATTGATGATGCCTTAGTCAAACTCAATGAAGGCCAGCGCGGCGGTATCGCCGGCTCAATCGCAGCTCTCGTAAGAATAAACAAGCGGACCAGATTCAACACTAGATCACGGCGGGAATGGGTTTGCCGGCAGCGTTCAGACCATCTCGGAAGGCTTGATATGCCAGACTGTTCGACATCGCCTTCAAAAAAGTAGGCGCCAGGACCCAGCCAATCGTATTGATTGTTGCTATGGACAAGATGCTTCAACCGGCCGCTGACCAGGTCATCACGCGTAGTGATGTCGCAGCCATGGTAGGCAATGAGCGCGGTGCCCAGGCTCACTTGAACTTGCGTGCCAGATTGCCGGAGCGCGTAATAATACCTGCCTGCAATGCAATCTTTTCAGCTTGTTCGGCAGACATGGCATATGGATTTTTTTCGGGCGCTGAAACAGAAGCGACTTTGACTCCATAGCGCTTGGCAATGGAGCCGACAACGGCGGAGAATTCCTTTTGTTGCACACTGCGAGCGTCTGTGCTCGCGGGCTGCCGCCCGTTCGGGCTTGCAGGTCGAGAACTAGCGGGCTTGGCTTTGGATTTCGGCGTGCTCATGAAACGATTTTCCCACACTACCCACCAGCGCGCAATTTGAGCGCGCGAACCACATTCAAATATTCAAGCCCCGGGCAGCGTCGCACGTTCCAGTGCGTCTAACCACCGAATCGCCTGTTCGCGACTGGTTCCACACATTTCTGCCGACGGCTGCAGGCTTCCGCAAAAAAGTGGTCGTTCCGGCTGTCCGAATATGCGGCACCGGTTGTCATCTCCGAGTTGAACGCATCTCACGCCCGCAGGCTTCCCGTGAGGCATTCCAGGAATCGGGCTCGTAATGGAAGGGGCAGTGCAGCAGGCGCCACAGTTATCACGGCAGTTCATGGTGCAGCCCTTTGGATGACAACCGGCTTGCCGTTGGGCATGCCGGGTATCGGCGAGGTGATGGACGGGGCGGTGCAGCAGGCGCCGCATCCGGCGCGGCAGCTGACGGCAACTGGCTGCATGGTCATGGCGGGAATCGGGAATGGGGCTGCAAGTATACTATGGTAATCGGTGCACTAACTCTTGCAAATCGGTAATAATGCCTCACGCCCCCCACCCGCTAAGGAGATCCCGTGAATTTACTGGCCGTGTTCGTTGCCGCAGTATCGAGCTTTTTCGTCGGCGGCTTGTGGTACTCGTCAAAACTCTTCGGCCCGGCCTGGAATGCGGAGAATGGCGGGGAAAAGCCGCCCGGACACCCCGCGAAAGTATTCGGCATCAGCTTCGCGTTTTCGCTGATCGGCGCCGCCTGTTTTGCCTACTGGCTGGGCGCGGCCCCGCCGCTTGACGCCGCGCTCAAGGCGGGCGCCCTGGCCGGTTTCGGCCTGGTTGCCACCAGTTTCGGCATCAATTACCAGTTCGCCCAGCGCTCGTTCAAACTGTGGCTGATCGACGGCGGCTACCACCTGGTGCAATTCATGCTGTTCGGCCTGATCCTGGGCCTGTGGCACTGAATCATCTTCTTATGAGATGTCGTACAACTTCAAAAGCGGTATAATTCCCGTCATGACACCGTCGCCATCCGCCCAAACCACCACCATTCCGCGCAAAAAGCACCGCACGCTCGCCCAGGGCGTGGTGGAGCATGTCACGGGCGATATCCAGAAAAACATCCTCAAAACCGGCGACAAGCTGCCGACCGAGTCCGCGATCATGGAATTGCACGGGGTCAGCCGCACGGTGGTGCGCGAAGCGATTTCGCATCTGCAGGCCGGCGGCTGGGTGGAAACCCGGCACGGCATCGGCACCTTCGTCATCGAGCGCAAGACCGCCGGCATCGGCATTCCGGCCGAAAGCATCGTCACCGTGCTCGATGTGCTGGCCATGCTGGAACTGCGCATCAGCATGGAGGCCGAAGCCGCCGCGCTGGCAGCCCAGCGCCGCACCGAAGAACAGCTGGCCGAACTGGCCCGCGTGCTGGGCCTCATGCAGCGCAGCGTGGCCAAGGGCAGCCCGGCGGTCGACGCCGACGTCCAGTTCCACGTGGTGATCGCCCAGGCGACCGGCAACCGCTACTTCGTCGATATCCTGACCCAGCTGGGCAACACCATCATTCCCCGCGCCCGCGTCAATATGCCGCAACTGGCCCATGACGACCCGGCCGCCTACCTCGAACGCGTCAACCGCGAGCACGAAGACATCTTCAGCGCCATCCTGCGCAAGGACCCGGAAGCGGCGCGCGCCGCCATGCGCACCCACCTGAGCAACAGCCGCGAACGCCTGCGCCAAGCCCAGCTGCAACTGGAATCTTCCCGCACCTGAGCCCCAATACACGATCTTCTGCTTGCTTCTGCATGAGACTAGTTGTACGATAACGTATCACTTGACCGAAACCGCCCCTGGAGCCCCCATGAATCCGCAAGAACTCAAAAAAATCCTGTCACACGGCCTGCTGTCCTTCCCCCTGACCGACTTCGATGCCGAAGGCAATTTCAACGCCAAAACCTACGCCGACCGCCTCGACTGGCTGGCTCCCTACGGCGCCACCGCGCTGTTCGCCGCTGGCGGCACCGGTGAATTCTTCTCGCTGACCCCGGGCGAATACTCGGACGTCATCAAGACCGCCGTCGATACCTGCCGCGGCAAAGTACCTATCCTGGCCGGTGTGGGTGGTCCTACCCGCGCTGCCATCGCGCTGGCCCAGGAAGCCGAGCGCCTTGGCGCCCACGGTGCGCTGCTGCTGCCGCACTACCTGACGGAAGCCAGCCAGGACGGCCTGATCGCCCACGTGGAAGCGGTGTGCCGCTCCGTGAAGTTCGGCATCGTGGTCTACAACCGCGGCGTGTGCCGCCTGACCGCCGACTCGCTGGAAATCCTGGCCGCACGCTGCCCGAACCTGATCGGTTTCAAGGACGGCATCGGCGACATCGAACTGATGGTCCAGATCTGGCGCCGCATGGGCGACCGTTTCAGCTACCTGGGCGGCCTGCCGACCGCGGAAGTCTACGCGGCAGCCTACAAGGCGCTGGGCGTACCGGTGTATTCTTCGGCCGTCTTCAACTTCGTGCCGAAACTGGCGATGGACTTCTACCACGCGATTGCCGCTGACGACAGCGCCACCACCAACCGCCTGCTCGACCAGTTCTTCCTGCCTTACCTGGAAATCCGCAACCGCAAGGCCGGCTACTCGGTCAGCATCGTCAAGGCCGGCGCACGCCTGGTCGGCCACTCCGCCGGTCCCGTCCGCGCGCCGCTGACCGACCTGACCGCGGCCGAAGACGACATGCTGAACAAGCTGATCCTGGCACAGGGCGCACAGTAATGACGGCGCATTCAATCAATGGCGACATGGTCATCGGGCAGCGCACGCTGCAAGGTAACGCTGGCCTGACGCGCGCGGTCGACCCGGCGCGCAACGACACCATGGGACCGGACTTCGGCCTGGCCACCGATGCCGACGTCGACGCCGCATGCGAACTGGCAGGCCAGGCTTTCGACGCCTACCGCAGCACCACGCCCGAGCAGCGCGCCGTCTTCCTGGAAGCGATCGCCGAAGGCATCCTGGCGCTCGGCCCGCAACTGATCGAGCGCGCCGGCCTGGAATCGGGCTTGCCGCAGGCGCGCCTGGAAGGCGAACGCGGACGCACCGTCGGCCAGCTGCGCCTGTTCGCCAGGGTGGCCCGCGACGGTTACTGGAACAGCGCCACGCTCGATACCGCACTGCCTGAACGCGCACCGCCCCGTCCGGACCTGCGCCTGCGCAAAATCCCATTGGGCCCGGTGGTGGTCTTCGGCGCCAGTAACTTCCCGCTGGCGTTCTCGGTCGCTGGCGGCGATACCGCGTCGGCCCTGGCCGCCGGCTGCCCCGTCATCGTCAAGGCGCACGGCGCCCACCTGGGTACGTCCGAACTGGTTGGCAAGGTCGTGCAGCAGGCTGCGCGCGACACCGGCATGCCGGAAGGCGTGTTCTCGATGCTGTTCGGCGACGGCCGCACCATCGGCCAGCGCCTCGCTGCCCATCCTGCCGTCAAGGCGATCGGCTTCACCGGTTCGCGCCAGGGTGGCCTGGCCTTGCTGCGCACCGCGGCCGGGCGCAAGGAACCGATTCCCGTGTACGCCGAAATGAGCAGCATCAATCCGGTGTTCATGCTTGGCGGCGCGCTGGCCGCCAACGGCCCCGCGCTGGCGCAGGGCTTCGCCGATTCGCTCACGCTCGGCGTGGGCCAGTTCTGCACCAACCCAGGCCTGGTCCTCGGCGTGCAGGGCGAATCCTTCGACCGCTTTGTCGATGCGGCCGCCGATGCACTGGCCCTCAAGCCAGCCGGCACCATGCTCACCCCGGGCATCCACAAGGCCTATGTGGGCGGCGTGGAGCGCTTGTCCGGCATTGGCAGCGTGACGCTGATCGCGCAAGGCAAGCAGGAAGGCACAGGCTGCGCCGCCCAGGCATCGCTGTACCGCTGCGACGCCGCGACCTACCTGTCGACACCGGCGCTGGAAGACGAAATTTTCGGACCGTCGGCATTGCTGGTCGCCTGCCGCGACGAAGCTGACATGCTGCGCGTGGCAGAACACCTGGAAGGCCAGCTGACGGCCACCGTGCATGCAGTGGCGGCCGACCGCGCGCAAGCGGCAGCGCTGCTGCCGGTCCTGGAACGCAAGGCCGGCCGCATCCTGTTCAATGGCTTTCCTACGGGTGTGGAAGTGGCGCATTCGATGGTGCACGGCGGACCGTTCCCGGCCACGTCGGACAGCCGCAGCACGTCGGTTGGCGCAACGGCCATCGACCGCTTCCTGCGTCCGGTGTGCTACCAGAATGTACCGGCGGACTTGCTTCCTGACGCACTAGCTGACCATAATCCTTTGAGGCTGGCGCGCCTTGTCGACGGAGCCATGCAGCTTCCTGTGTAAGGCTGGACGCGCTGCGGTCAAAGCGGGGTGGAGACTCCCGCTCGCAGCGCGATGTTTCGAACAACAACCATAAAGACACATCCCATGAACCAGCAAGCCGTAGGCAAATACCGGTGGACCATTTGTGCCCTCCTGTTCTTTGCAACCACAGTCAATTACCTGGATCGCCAGGTACTCAGTTTGCTCGCGCCCGACCTGTCGAAGGAATTCGGCTGGACCAATAGCGACTACGCCAACATCACCGCCGCATTCCAGTTTGTGTACGCGATCGCGATGCTGTTCGCCGGCCGCGTCATCGACAAGCTGGGCACCAAAGCCGCCTTCCTGCTGGCCATCTTCGTGTGGTCGATCGGCGCCATCATGCATGCCTTCGCGATCGGCATAGGCGACGGCGTCAACAGCATTTTCGCTACCATCGGCCTGGCCGCGGTGCCGGTATCGATTGCCGGTTTCATGGTCTCGCGCGCGGTGCTGGCGCTTGGCGAAGCGGGCAATTTCCCCGCCGCGATCAAGGCCACCGCCGAATACTTCCCCAAGAAGGAACGTTCCTTCGCCACCGGCATCTTCAACTCGGGCGCCAACGTGGGCGCCATCCTGGCGCCGCTGACGGTGCCTGTCATCGCCGAACTGTGGGGCTGGCAGATGGCGTTCATCGCCATTGGCGCGATCGGCTTCGTGTGGATGATCGCGTGGCAGATTTTCTACGAAATCCCGTCGAAGCAGCGCCGCCTGCTCAAGCCCGAATTCGACTACATCCACAGCGACAGTTCCGCCGCCGCCGAGGCAGTGGCCGAACCGTCGAAAAAAGGTTCGTGGGTCAAGCTGCTCGGCTACCGCCAGACCTGGGCTTTCGCCTTCGGCAAGTTCATGACGGACGGCGTGTGGTGGTTCTTCCTGTTCTGGCTTCCCAAATACCTGTCCGTCCAGTACGGCATGGGCAAGACCGAGATCATGTTCCCGCTGGCCGTCCTGTACAGCATGACCATGGTGGGCAGCATCGGCGGCGGCTGGTTCCCGACCTACTTCATCAACAAGGGGAACAACCCCTACGACGGCCGCATGAAAGCGATGCTGGCCATTGCCTTCATCCCGCTCGTGGTCCTGCTGGCGCAGCCGTTCGGCTACATCAGTTTCTGGGTCCCGGTCCTGTTGATCGGTATCGGCGCGTCGGCCCACCAGGCCTGGTCGGCCAACCTGTTCACGACGGTGTCGGACATGTTCCCGAAACATAGCATCGGTTCCGTGGTCGGCATCGGCGGCATGGCGGGCGGCCTGGGCGGCGTCCTGCTGTCGAAGCTGGGCGGCTGGCTGTTCGACTACTATGGCGCACTGGGCCAGATCCAGACCGGCTACATGATCATGTTCTCGATCTGCGCCGTGGCCTACCTGCTGGCATGGGGCGTCATGAAATCGCTGGTGCCGCGCTACAAAGAAATCACCGACCTGTAAGGCTTGAGAATGACAGTAATCGAACGTGTTGCGGGCATCACCTGCACGGTAGGCGAAAGCCCCGTGTGGGATGCGATCGAAGGTGCGTGGCTGTGGGTGGACATTCCCGCCAGGCGCATCTGGCGCCTGGATGGCGCGTCCGGGACTACCCGTCACTGGAACACGCCCGAGATGGCGGCCTGCATGGCGCTGTGCGACAGCGGCGGCGTCATCGCGGGCATGGAGACGGGCCTGTTCAAGCTGGCGCTGGGCGACGCCCAGCTGGCCGGCGCTGCCATGCTGGCGGCTCCGCCCGAACTGAAGGCCGGCATGCGCTTCAATGACGGCCGCTGCGACCGCCAGGGGCGTTTCTGGAGCGGCACCATGGTGCTCGACATGGCCGAAGCGCGGGCCGAAGGCCAGCTGTTCCGCTATTCGGCAGCCGACGGTATCTCGGCGCCCGTTGTTTCCGGCCTCATCGTCCAGAACGGCCTGTGCTTCTCGCCGGACGGACGCACCATGTACCTGTCCGATTCGCATGGCTCGCGCCAGCTGATCTGGGCCTTCGACTACGATCCCGACAGCGGCGTGCCAAGCCGGCAGCGCGTTTTCGTCGACATGAATGCCTATCCGGGACGGCCGGATGGTGCGGCCATGGATGTCGACGGCTGCTACTGGATCTGCGGGAACGACGGCGGCGTGCTGCTGCGTTTCACGCCGCAAGGGGTGCTGGACCGGACCATCGAACTGCCTTTGAAAAAGCCGTCGATGTGCGCTTTCGGCGGCGCCGGCATGGACACGCTGATCGTCACCTCGATCAGCGCCGGTGCGCCTCCGGGCGACGAGTGGGCGGGCGCCACGCTGCTCGTGCAGGCGGGCGTCCAGGGCATGCCGGAAGCGCGTTTCCGTGGCTAAGCTGCTTGCCGCGGCGCTTGCGTTCGCGGCACTGCAGGCCAATGCCGCCATCACCGTGGCGCCGTTCGGCGTCACCCAATCCGGCCAGCCGGTCGAACAGGTCACGCTCGACAACGAACGGGGCATGCAACTCACGGTGATCGATTTCGGCGCCACCATCACGGCGGTGCGCGTCCCGGACCGCAAGGGCGTGTTCGCCAACGTCATGCTGGCCCTGCCCACGCTCGCCGCGTATGAAGCGACCAGGCGCCGCCATGGCGCCGTCATCGGCCGCTACGCGGGCCGCATCGCGCACGCGCGCTTTCCGCTCGACGGGCGCATGGTCGCACTGCCCGCCAATGCGAAGGGCCTGGCCATCCACGGCGACCCTGACGGCTACGACAAGCGCGTCTGGCGCCGCCAGGACTTCGCCGATGCCGCATCGGTGGGTTCCGTGTTCAGGCTGACCAGCCCGGACGGCGACCAGGGTTTCCCGGGCCGCGTGGAGCTGAGCGTCACTTACCGCCTCCTGCGCAAACGCAACGAGTTCCGCATCGAGTACGGCGCGCGCGCGGAAGCGCCCACCGTCATCAACCTCACCAACCACGGCTACTTCAATCTGTCGGCCGCGCATGGCCTGGCGTCGCACACATTCCGCATCCACGCCGGCAAGTACGTCCTGACCGATGCGCTGCGCGTGCCAACCGGCGCACTGGCCGACGTGGCAGGCACCCCGCTCGACTTCCGGCACGGCGCCGGAATCACGGACCGGCTGGCCGCGCGTTCGCCCTTGCTGGGCGATCCGCCATGGTTCGACCATGGGCTGGTGTTTTCAAAGAGGGCAGGGGAGCTGGCGCCGGTGGCCACGATTTTTGACGCTGCCAGCGGCAGGCGCATGGACGTCAGCACGACGGAACCGTCGGTGATCTTCAATAGCGGGAACGGCTTTGACGGTACGGAAGCCATGGGACACCAGCGGCACGACGGCTTCGCGTTCGAAACCCAGCACCTTGCCGACAGTCCCAATCATCCGCATTTTCCGTCGACCGAACTGCGGCCGGGAAGGCCATACAGTTCGGTGACGGTGTTTTCGTTCAGTACATCGGCCCCGCCAGCACGAACGGGCCGCCCTGGTAGGTAGTGGTGGGATCGTCGGCGGGCGGACGCTCGGACGTGGCCGGGAACAGGTGGGCGAAGCTGCGCGAACTGTCTTTCGGCTGGTAGCCCAGGTGGGCTGCCTTGCTGTTGTCGCACCACTTGGTGTCGTTGTTCGAATTGCCGAAGGCGATAGTGTGGCCCACGCGCGGCGTGAACAGCGAGCAGCGGATCAGCTCCACCAGGTCGTCGTAGCTCAGGTAGGTGGTCATCATGCGCGCATTGCGCGGCTCGGGGAACGATGAGCCGATGCGCAGGCACACGGTCTCGATGCCGAAACGGTCGTAGTAGTAGCGCGACAGGGCTTCGCCGAAGCACTTGCTGATGCCATAAAAGCCATCCGGCCGCAGCGGCATGTCGGCGTCCACCAGGTCGGTGGTGCGGTAAAAACCGTTCACGTGGTTCGAGCTGGCGTACACCACGCGCTTGACGCCTGCCTTGTGCACCGCTTCGTACAGGTTGTACAGCCCCAGGATATTGGCCTGCATGATGGGTACGAATTTGTCTTCGACCGAAATGCCGCCGAAGTGCAGCACCGCGTCCACGCCCTCGACCAGTTTCAGCACCGCCGCGTTGTCGGCCAGGTCGCAGCACATGATTTCCTCGTTGTCGGCGGCGCTGCCCAGGTCCGCAAGGTCGGACACGCGGATGGTTCTGGCCCACGGCTTGATCCGTTCGCGCAGCATGCGTCCGAGGCCGCCGCCGGCGCCGGTCAGCAAAAGTCGGTTGAATGGCTTGGATGGCAGTGTCTGTGTCATGGCAGTCGTCGTGAAAGGTTGGAAGAGCAGCAATATCTCGATAAAATTGGTAAAACGTTTAACCGCGAGTATAACCGGTTTCGTTTAGCTGTCAAATCGTTTCTCAAGCAAAACTTCAAAGCTTGTCGAAAGCGCGAAATCTATGCGATTATGATGATCCGTAAGTAAAAAAAGTTAAGCGCTTAACCGGGCCCCCATGAAAAAAAGCATTCCCACCATTCGCGACGTGGCAGCAGCCGCCGGGGTATCCACGGCCACCGTATCGAAGTACGTCAATGGCGCGCAGCGCTTTTCGCCCGCGGTGGAAGCGACCATCAAGCAGGTCATCGAGCAGCTGGGCTACCGTTCCAACCCGCTGGCCCAGTCCATGATCACCGGGCGCACCAAGACCATCGGCCTGTCGGTGCTGGACGTGAGCAATCCCCACTTCACCAGCATCATCAAGGGCGCCAACCGGGTCGCGCTGGAGCATGGCTATACCCTGCTGCTGGTCGATACCGACGAAAACGCGGCGCGCGAACGGGCCCTGCTCGAAGCGCTGAGCCGGCGCGTGGACGGCATGCTGGTGTTTTCGCGCATGCCCGAACAGGAAATGGAGTGGATGGTCGACATGCAGAAGCCGCTGGTGTTCTTCGGCCGGCTCACCCACCTGCAGCTGCCCTGCGTGGGCAGCGACGACCGCCGCGGCGCCTACATGATCACCCAGCACCTGGTGGCGCTGGGCCACGAGCGCATCGCCTACATGGGGTTCTCGCGCTCGCGCCGCGACGAGGAGCGCATGGGCGGCATCCGCGAATGCCTCGATTCGCACAAGCTGACCCTGACCACCTACGACTGCAATTCGCCGACCGCGATCGAGGGCGAGCGGGTGAGCTCCTCGATCATGCTGGGCGCGGAGCATCCCGACGCCATCATCTGCTACAACGACCTGATGGCGCTCGGCTTCATGAAAGAGGCGCAAACCCTGGGCTTCCGCGTGCCGGACGATATCTCGGTGGCCGGCTTCGACAACATCCAGTTCGGTCGCTACACCTCGCCGCCGCTGACGTCGGTCGACCTCCAGAGCGAGCGCATGGGCGTGGCCGGCATGACCAAGCTGCTGGCCGCCATCGACGGCGATACCCAGATCGACTTCACCATGGTCGAGCCCCAGCTGATCCTGCGCTCCTCGACCATTCGCCGCAAAGCTGTCGCGTAACCGCCACCGTACCCTGCACCATTACTACAGCCCTGTAGTTAAACGTTATACACACTTCACATGCCCCATCTCCGCATCGATTACACCGCCAACCTGGACCCGCAAGTGGACATGCAGGGACTGTGCGCCGCCCTGGCGAGCGCCATGGCCTCCCTCCTGGATGTCGTCGGCAATCCGGTTTTCCCGCTGGCCGGCACCCGCGTGCTGGCCTGGCCGGCCCCCTTCCATGCGGTCGGGGATGGCCAGCCGGCGAACAGCTTCATGTACCTGAATTTGCGCGTGACGCCCGGGCGCAGTCCGGAAACCGTGCGCGTGGCGGGCAATGCCCTGCTGGCCGTGGTGCGCGCGCATGTCGACGCCGCCGGCCTTGGCGCGCCGTTCGCCGTCACGCTCCACATCGACGAGCTGGCAGCGTCCTACGAAGGCCGCTACCGGCCGGCCTGACGCGCGCTTTCGCAACAGCAAGCATAAATTATTGACGTAATTGTTTACCTGCCGTTGGAAATGCCCTAGTATCTAGTTAAACGATTTCCTAGAAAATGAAAACGGCACCGATATGACCTTCAAGCGACAAGCCATCCTGCTGGCGATCTGCAGCGCCTTTGCACCTGTGGCGGCTGCCACCCCTGCGGCGCCTGCCGCCGAGGCGCCCATGAATGCCATCGTCCAGGCGGAACTGCAGCCCCAGCTCGACTACTTCTTCACCCGCCTGGCCGAGGAAAAGGAAGGCCTGGTCATCGACGGCTACAAGCCCTTCGCCAGCAACGACAAATTTCTGCCCGGTAAAATCGCCATCGGCCTGTCCTATGTCCTGCTGAACAAGGCCGCCGGCGATCCGGCCTTGGACACGCGCCTGAAGCAGTACCGCGACATCGCCGACATGACCGTCGGGATGGACAACCATACCTGGGGCATCTACTACTACCTGTCCGCGCTGGTCAGCCTGAAAAAAGCGGGCCTGCTCGAACGCGCCGTCAGCCCGGAAACCCTGGCCAAGCTGCGCACGCAGCTCGACTGGCGCAAGTTCGTGACGCAGCCCGATTTCGAGCTGGTCAACCTGCCCACCAACTACTTCGGCGTGGCCTTCAGCGTGGCGCGCCTGCGCATGCTGCTTGGCTGGGAGGACGACAGCGGAAGCAAGATCCTGCTGGAGAAAACGCTGAGCCACTACGATGCCTATTCAGGCACCTACGGCTTCTCGGACGAAACCGCGGGCGAAGGGCGCTTCGACCGCTACAGCATTCTCCTGATCGCCGAAATCTGCGAACGCTTCCTGGAAACGGGCCTGGAAGTGACGCCCGACCTGAAGCAAAAGCTGCGCAAGGCCGCCACCCTGGCGCTGAACCTGGCCAACGCCAAAGGCGAAGGCTTCTCCTTCGGCCGCAGCCTGGGCCCGTACGGCGAAACGGCCATGCTCGAAATCCTGTCGGTGGCCGCCCAGCTCGACGTGCTCACGCTTGACGAAAAAAACTTCGCCTATACCTATTCGACGCGCATCGCCCGGCGCTACGCGGACTTCTGGTACAACCCGGCCATGAAGTCGGTCGACATGTGGGGGCAGGGCCGCCGCACCGATACCTATCGCGGCAAGCACCGCATCCTGGGCGAAAATTTCAGCCTGCTGCACCAGCTCATTTTCACCAATGGCCAGTGGAACAGCGCCGGCTTCAAGGACCGCAAGGTCGACCCCGGCCTGGGCAAATGGCTGGACAAGACCCAGCCGCCGTTCAGCCTGACCTGGTTCGCCAAGGGCGAATACGACCGCGCGCTGGCCGTCTACCGCGACAAGGGCCATGTCTTCAGCCTGTTGATGGTCAACGGCGGCGCCAGCCAGCACGACAACAGCCCTTACTATCCGCTGCCGTTCGCCCATGGCCTGCTGGTCGGCATTCCGGACAGTGGCGCGGACCATCCGCAACTGCTGCCCAAGTTCACCCTGGCCGACGGCACGCAGCTGATCGGCGCGGCCTATATCAAGAATATCCAATCTGCGCGCAAGGGAAAAACCTGGCGCGTCAGCTACCGGCAGGATGAACTGGACAAGCTGGGCGCCAAGGCGCCGGTCAAGGATACGCGCATCGCGCTCAAGACCGAATACAGCTTCGCGCCGGGTTCCATCACGCGCACCGACACCTACACCCCGCGCGGGGAGCAGGCCGTGAGCGCGCTGACGCTGGAATTCGCGTCCTTCTCGGCCAAGCCTGTCGTCAAGGGAAATCGCATCAGCTTCGGCGAAGGCAGCGTGACCGGGTTTGACGTCACCGGCCTTGCCGCCTGCACCGCGAAACCGGAACAGTCAAAGTCGCCCAACGGACCCATGCCCACCCTGGTCAGCTGCGCCACGCCCGCATTCACATTCAAGAAGCCCATGGTCATCAAGTGGGTCATGAAGTACCGATAGCAACGCATCACCCCATAAAAAAATATACTGCCAGGAGACGATTTTGAAGACCCACAAAAATAGTATTGCCATCAATTGCAGGCTGACCCCGATGGCGTCCGCCGTGGCCCTTGCCATGCTGGTCACGGCATCGGCCCACGCACAGCAGGAACCGGCGCCCGCGCTGGAAACCGTGGTGGTGTCGGCCAACAAGCGCGTTGAAAAACTCGAACAAGTGCCGATGGCCATTTCGGTCGTCAACGAAGCGGTCATCGAACGCACCAACATTCGTGAAATCGAAGACCTGGTCGCCAACACGCCGGCCCTGTCGGTGACGGCCGGTTCCACCAGCGCCAACAACACCATCAGCATGCGCGGCATCGGCACGGCCACGGTCACCATCGGCATCGAGGCCGACGTCGCCATCATCGTCGACGATGTCCCGATCGCGCAGCAGTTCCAGGCTTTCAAGGACTTGTCCGACGTGATGCGGGTCGAAGTGCTGAAAGGCCCGCAAAGCACCCTGTTCGGAAAATCGGCCGTCGCCGGCGCGGTCAACATCATCACCAAGCCGATTTCCGGACCGATGCAGGGCAAGGCCATGGGCTACCTGACCAGCGATAACGAGTGGCGCTATGCCTTGTCCTACGGCGGCAAGGTCAGTGACACGCTGGGCGTGCGCGTGGCGGCCAGCCGCACCCGCTTCGAGGGCAACCTGAACAACCTGACCACCGGCGGCAAGCTCAATGGATCGGGCGGCAAGACCTTCATGGCCAAGCTGGCATGGAGCCCGACGCCCGAACTCGATATCCAGTTTTCGCCATCCTACAATGCGCAGGACAATACCCGCGGCGCCAATGCCATCCGCCGCCTGACGGTCAATTCGCCGGCTGGTCCCGTCGACGTGGGAGCGAACGGATCGAACCCCGTCAATCCGCTGTACCTGATCGCGGCCGGCGCGCCAACGCCCGCGAACGCCGGTTCGCTCAACGCCATTCCCGCATCGCTGGCGCTGGCCGGCATCACGCCGGGCGAATCGAACCGCAACGTGCGCCGCGACGGCCCGACCGGCATGAATTCGACCGACCGCAGCGCCGGCCTGCGTATCGCCTACGCGCTGCCGAACGGCGGCCAGCTGATGTCGATCACCTCGTTCTCGCATTACCTGTCCGACGATTTCCGCGACCAGGACTTGTCCGACGTGCCCACCGTGGCGCTGCCTGGCCAGACCCGTTTCACGATCGGCAATGACCAGGGCGGCATCTACGACATCGAGTCGAGCACCCAGGAATTACGTTATGTGTCGCCGGACGAGGGCAGCTTCCGCTACGTCGCGGGCCTGTGGTACGCCAAGAATGAAACCGACCGCTTCTTCAAGCGCGGCGACTGCCGCATCGCGACCTGCAGCGGCTCGTCCGTCACCAGCCCGGTGGTGTACGACACCGATGTCTACAACATCAACAAGGCCGTATTCGGCCAGGCCTCGTGGGAATTCCTGCCTGGCTGGACCCTGCTGGCGGGCGGGCGCTTCAACTCCGAAACCTCGGGCTACCATTTCGGCCGCAACTACAACACCACCGTCACCCGCGACACCTTCGTGGCGGGCGCGCCGGGCGTGGACTATTTCGAAAGCCTGGGGAACAAGGAAAACAAGGTCACGGGAAAACTGAGCCTGTCCAAGCAGATCAATCGCGACTGGATGGTGTACGGCATGGCGGCCACCGGCTACAAGGGCCTGGCCTACGGCTTGCTCAGCACCCTGACGCCAGCCAGCGCCCAGCCGGTGCGGTCCGAAACGTCGCGCACCATGGAAATCGGCGTCAAGGCCAACCTGTTCCAGAACCGCGTGACCATGAGCGCCACCGCGTTCGAAACGCGCTTCTTCAACTACCAGTCCTCGTCGACCTACACCATTCCCGGCAGCCCGACCATCCTGACCCAGATCAGCAGCGTGCCTGAAGTGGCCACCCGCGGCCTGGAGCTCGACGTCAATGCCCTGGTCACGCGCGACTTCCTGGTCAATGCGGCCGTGGCCTACACCGACGCCGAAGTGCGCGACTGGGCCGGCGGTTCCTGCTACAACGATGCGCTCAACGTGGCCACCGTGCCGGGCGGCGCGTATGGCGCGAACGGCTCGATCGCAGGGCGCAATACTGCCTGCTTCCCCGTGACGCCAGGCGCCCGTACCGGGGTGCAGAACCTGGCCGGCGCGGCGATGCAGTCGTCGCCGAAAGTGAAAGTGGCCATCAACGGCCAGTACGACCTGCGCCTGCCGTCGCAAACCTTCGACATGTTCCTGACCGGGAATTACAAGTACCAGAGCGAGATGATGACCACCATCTCGCAGGATCCCCTGTTCCGCGTGCCGTCGTTCAGCATCACCGACCTGGGCTTCGGCTTTCGCGACAAGCGCAACCGCTTCAAGCTGAGCATCCTGGTCAACAACGTGTTCGACAAGCCGTATGCGACGACGGGCTTTGCCGGCGCGCCGACCTTCCGTGGCGCCACCTCGGCCCCGGTGTCGACGGTAGCCAATACGGGCGTGCAGACCTGGGTCCCGGCACGCGACGCGTTCCGCTACTTCTCGGTACGCTTCGACGCGAAGTTCTGAGTTACTTGACTTTGCGCGACGACCAGTGGACGTGAACGATCGTCCACTGGTCGTTTTTCTTTTCCAGCAGGGCTGTTTCAACGCCCATCGAATGCACCGGCTTGCCCTTGAAGCTGCCGGTCGTTTCGGTCTCTTCCATCACGGTCGCCATGGCGCCGTCGATCCGCTCGCTGTGCCGCAGCACCTTGCGTGTGGTTGCCTTGGAAAATTCCATGTCGCTGGCCAGGTGGTGGCTTGCATATTCGTCGCGCGTGCGCTCCACGAAGCCTGATTCGTAGATCACGATCGCGGGGCTGAGCGCGGCCAGTGCCGTGGCCTTGTCGCCCGCATGCAGCGCCGCATGGAATGCGCTCACCGCTTCCGAGGGCGTGCCCGCCAGGACGGCGCCGGCCGCCATCATCAATATGCCTGCCGCAACCGCATTCTTAATGTTCATGCTTTCCGCCTTTGGTGACCTGGTGTATCTGTTCGCCCGGTTTCGGGGCCATTTTTTCCGCGTCCGGCGCGCGCACCGCCTCCGGCAGCGGGGCCCCGGTCCATTCGTAGGCCACCGTGCCGGCCGGATGCTTGTACCAGCCCGGGTCCTTGTAGTCGTTGCGCGCCAGGCCCTTGCGCACCTTCATCATGGTGAACATGCCGCCCATGCCGATGCCGCCGAACGGGCCGTGGCCGGTCATCATCGGCAGCGTGTTGTCCGGCAGCGGCATCTGCATCTCGCCCATGTCGGCCATGCCCTTGTCGCCCATGACCATGTAGTCGGGAACAAGCTTGTTGATCTTGACCAGCGCCTCGCGCTGGTCGACCCCGATCATGGTGGGCACGTCGTGTCCCATCGCGTTCATGGTGTGGTGCGACTTGTGGCAATGGAAGGCCCAGTCGCCCGGCTCGTTGGCCGTGAATTCGATGGCCCGCATCTGGCCCACCGCGATGTCGGTGGTCACCTCGGGCCAGCGCGATGCCGGCGGCGTCCAGCCGCCGTCGGTGCCGGTCACCACGAATTCGTGGCCGTGCATGTGGATGGGGTGGTTGGTCATGGTCAGGTTGCCGACCCGGATCCGCACCTTGTCGTTCTGCGCGATCACCATCGGGTCGATGCCGGGGAAGGCGCGGCTGTTGAAGGTCCACAGGTTAAAGTCGAGCATGGTGTTGACCTTGGGCGTCGCGCTGCCCGGCTCGATGTCGTAGGCATTGAGAAGGAAGCAGAAGTCGCGGTCCACACGCATGAAGTTGTAGTCCTTCGGGTGCGTGATCCAGAAGCCCATCATGCCCATCGCCATCTGCGTCATTTCATCGGCATGCGGGTGGTACATGAAGGTACCGGGCCGCCTGGCCACGAATTCGTAGACGAAGGTCTTGCCCGGATCGATGCCGGGCTGGGTCAGCCCGGTGACGCCGTCCATGCCGTTCGGCAGGCGCTGGCCGTGCCAGTGCACGCTGGTGTGTTCGGGCAGCTTGTTGGTGACGAAAATGCGCACCCGGTCGCCTTCCACCACTTCGATCGTCGGGCCCGGCGACTGGCCGTTGTAGCCCCACAGCCGGGCCTTCATGCCGGGGGCGATCTCGCGCACCACCGGCTCGGCCACCAGGTGGAATTCCTTGACGTTGTTGTTCATGCGCCAGGGCAGGGACCAGCCGTTGAGCGTGACCACCGGGTTGTAGGGACGGCCGTTGGGCGGCGCCAAAGGAGCCTGGGTGGCGGCGCTCTGCATGATGGCAGCTTCCGGCAAGCCGGCCGCGCCGGCGCGGCTGACCGCGGCCGCACTGACCGCGGCCGCGCCTGCGCCCTTGAAAAAACTTCTGCGTGAAACCATCGTTGCTTCCTTTAGTGTTGGGCGCCGGTCATGGCCGCCTGCAGCGCCGAATCCGCGATCCAGTAGTCGCGCTGCGCTTCGATCGCCGCATTCACGCTGGCCACCTGCTCGCGCGCGTCGGCCAGCAGATCGAAGACGCCGATCAGCATGCCGTTGTAGCGCAGCAGCTGTTCGTCCGAGATGCGCTTTTTCAGGGGAACCACTTCGTCGCGGTAGTGGCGCGCCAGCGCGTAGGCGGTAAGGTAGGCCGAATGCGATTCGCGCACCTGCGAGCGGGCGTCGATGGCGGCGCCGGCCGCGCGGTGTACCGCCTGCATGTAGCTGGCCTCGGCCCGCGCCACGCGCGCGCTGCCCCAGTCGAACAGCGGTATCTGCAGTTCGATCTCGAAGCCGTTGTTGCGGTGCGCCGCTTCGTCCATGCCGTGCAGGAAGCTCACGTCGAGCAGGTTGACGAAGCGGGTGGTGCGCGTCAGGCCGAGCGAGGTTTTCAGGCCCGCCAGTTCCTTCTGCGCCATCAGGATGTCGAGGCGGTTGGCCATGGCCTGCGCCTCGGCGTCTTTCGCTTCGCGCGGTGCGTCCGGCAGGTCGGGCAGGCGCCCGGGCAGTTCGAACGTGGCGCTGGGCAGGCCCATCAGGCGCGTGAGCTTTTCGCGCTCCACCGTGCGCGTGTGGCGCGCCCGGGCCAGCTGGGCGATGGCGTCGGCCTGGAAGGCCAGTTCGCGCGCTTCCTGCAAGCGGCTCCAGTTGCCGGCCGCCGCCATGCGGCGCGCCAGGTCGGCGCTGGCGTCGGCCGCGGTTTTCACCTCGTCCATGTATTCGGCGCTCTGCTGGGCCGCCACCGCGCCGAAATAGGCGCGCCGCGTTTCGTCGGCGATGCGCAGCACGTCGCCGGCGGCGCGCATTTGCGCCTGCTCGAAGCGGCGTTGTTCGATCCGGCGCGCCACCGGCATCGTCAACAGGCCGATCACAGGCAGCATCAGCTTGCGCTCGTATTCGACGCCATGGTGGTCTTTCAGCTTGCCGAAAGTGAAGGTGGGATTCTGGATGCGGCCGGCCTGCACCAGATCCGCTTCCACGATGCCCAGTTCGGCGTAGCCGGCCTGCAGCGCGCGGTTGTTCAGCAGGGCGATGGCGACCGCCGTCTCGGCCGTGAGCGGCGCGGCGAGCAGGTCGGCCAGCCTGGCCTGGGCTGGCAGCGCCGGTCCGCCGCGCTCCTGCACCAGGGTGTGCACGCCAGCCTGGCCGCCGTCGCCGGAAAAGCCTGCGCAACCGGCCAGCGCCAAGGTAAGTAACAGTAAGGGGGTACGTCGCATGCGCATTCCTGTCAAGCCGCGCTGGCTGGAAAACCGGCCTGCGCGAGGGAGGCCAGGACAGCGTCGGCCGATGCGCCGGTGCGCACTTCCACCACGTGGCTGCCCATGTCGAAAGTAATATCGGCTCCCTGGTCGAGCGCCTTGAGCGCCTTGGTAATCACGCCGGCGCAATGGCCGCAGCTCATGTCCGGCACGTTCAATCTGATCATGGCGATGCTCCTGAAGTAGTCAATCATGTGCATTGTGGACGTTGACACTGTGGGAAGGTCAAGTTTTTGTATTCTATCGTGCCGCGCTGGACCTTACTACGATGGGAAGGTATATCATGAGGCCAGCATGAATACTCCACTCCTGAAACCGGCGGAACCGCCCTTTGAAACCACGCTCGACATCGGCGGGATGAGCTGCGCCTCGTGCGCCGGCCGCGTCGAACGGGCGCTGCGCGCGGTGCCGGGCGTGCTCGACGCCAGCGTCAACCTGGCGAGCGAACGGGCCACCATCCATTCCCCGAACAAGCCGCTTACCCATGAACTGATCGCCGCCGTCGAGCGCGCGGGCTTCCAGGCCAGTGCCCAGGCCGCGCCGCGCGAATCGGAAGCGGCGCAGATTGCCATCGCGATCGCGCTGTCGCTGCCGCTGCTGCTGCCCATGCTGTTTGAAGTGGCCGGCATGCACCTGATGCTGCCGGCCTGGCTGCAGTTCGTGCTGGCCACGCCGGTCCAGTTCTGGATAGGCGCGCGTTTCTATCGCGCTGCCTGGAAGGCGCTGCGGGCCAGGGTAGGGAATATGGACTTGCTGGTGGCGCTTGGCACCAGCGCCGCGTATGGCCTTTCCCTGTACCTGTGGCTGGGCGAAGGCAGCGCACACCTGTATTTCGAAGCGTCCGCCGTCGTCATTTCGCTGGTCCGCCTGGGCAAATGGCTCGAAGCGCGCGCCAAGCGCCAGACCACGGAAGCGATCCGCGCCCTGCAGGAGCTGCGACCGGCAACGGCGCGGGTGCGGCGCGACGGCGCCGAATGCAGCGTGCCTGTCGCATCGCTGCGCATCGGCGACGAAGTCGTGATCCGTCCTGGCGAGCGCATACCCATGGATGGCCAGGTGCTCGAAGGGTACAGTCATGTCGACGAATCCATGCTCACCGGTGAAAGCCTGGCGGTGCGCAAGGCGCCCGGGGCCAGGGTGATCGGCGGCGCCGTCAATGGCGAAGGCCTGCTGGTGGCGCACGCCAGCGCCATCGGCGCCGAGACCGTGCTGGCCCGTATCATCCGTTCGGTCGAGGAGGCCCAGGCCACCAAGGCGCCCATCGAACGCCTGGTCGACAAGGTCAGCGCGGTCTTCGTGCCGGCCATCGTGGCCATCGCGGCAGCCACTTTTGCCCTGTGGTGGCTGGCCGGCGGCAACTGGCATGTGGCCTTGATCAACGCGGTCTCCGTGCTGGTGATCGCCTGCCCTTGCGCGCTGGGACTGGCCACGCCGGCAGCCATCATGGCGGGCACCGGGGTGGCCGCGAAATACGGGATCCTGATCAAGGACGCCGAAGCCCTTGAACTGCTGCACGGCGTGCAGCTGGTTGCCTTCGACAAGACCGGCACGCTCACCGAGGGCAAGCCGCGCCTGGCCGCCTGCAAGGCCGTTGACGGCGACGACAGCGCCTTGCTGGCCCTGGCCGCGGCCGTCCAGCAGGGCAGCGAACATCCGCTGGCGCGCGCCGTCGGCACGGCGGCGAAAGAGCAGGGCATTGTGCCGGCGCAGGCCGCCGGCACCACCGCGCTGCCGGGGATGGGCGTCGAAGCCATGGTCCTGGGCATGCAGCTTGCGCTCGGCAATGAAGCCCTGCTGGCCCGCCATGGACTGGCCGCGCACGAACATGGCGAAGAAGGCCTGACCATCGCCTGGCTGGCGCGCGTTGCCCCCGATCCGGCGGTGCTCGGCATGCTGGCCTTTGGCGACGCCCTCAAGCCCGAAAGCGCCGAAGCCGTCGCCCGCCTGCATGCGGCCGGCGTGCGCACCGTCATGCTCACCGGCGACACCGAAAGCAGCGCGCGCCAGATCGCGGCCTCGCTGGGCATCACCGAGGTGCATGCCCGCCTGCTCCCGCACGACAAGGCCGAACGCATCACCGCGCTGCGCAAGAGCGGGCTGCGGGTGGCGATGGTGGGCGACGGCATCAACGACGCCCCGGCGCTGGCGGCCGCCGACATCGGCATCGCCATGGGCGGCGGTACCGACGTGGCCATGCAGACCGCGGGCGTGACCCTGATGCGCGGCGATCCGCGCCTGCTGGGCGACGCCATCGCGATTTCGCGCCGCACCTATGCCAAGATCCGCCAGAACCTGTTCTGGGCATTCATTTTCAATGCCATCGGCGTGCCGCTGGCGGCCATGGGCCTGCTCAACCCCATGCTCGCCGGCGCGGCCATGGCGTTTTCCAGCGTGGCCGTCATCAGCAATGCCTTGCTGCTCAAACGCTGGACACCCAAGGGAACACCATGACATCCATGCTCACTATCGGCGACACGGCAAAAGCGTCGGGCGTTACCGCCAAGATGATCCGCCACTACGAAGCGATCGGCCTGATCGGCACCGCCCAGCGCACCGATGCCGGCTACCGCGTCTACAACGAACGCGACGTGCAGGTGCTGCAGTTCGTGCACCGGGGCCGCAAGCTCGGGTTTTCGCTCGACCAGATCAAGGTGCTGCTGGCGCTGTGGCAGGACAAGCGGCGCGCCAGCAAGGACGTGCGCGCGATGGCGAAACAGCACATCGCCGAACTCGATCGCAAGATCGCCGACATGCAGGCCATGAAGCGCACGCTCGAAGGCCTGGCCACAGCCTGCCATGGCGACGACCGGCCGGATTGCCCCATCCTCGACGACCTGTCGCACGGCTAGGGCGCCATGTTCCGCTTCATTGCGAAAATCGTCTTCATCTTCGCGCTCACTGCCGTGGTGTACTGGGTGCTGCAATTCGTGGGCAAGGATGCGGTGGCCTATCGCGGCGCGCTGACGGCGCTGTTTACCGCGCCGCTGTGGGCGCGCCTGTTCGGGCCCTACCTGGTGGAGCTGATTCCGGCGATCCGCGCGCAGGCGCGGCGCGATGCCTGTGCGCCGCTGAACGGGCGCTTCTATTCCTACGATAACCAGCCGCTGCGCCTGTTCCTGGTCAACGGCGTGATCTGGATACCGGCGGCCGACCTGAAGCCGCTGCTGCTGCCGGCGCCCGACGCCACCGAACTGCGCCAGCTGGGCGCGGGCCATGGCACCATCCCGGGCCAGAAACTGCGCGGCTTTTCCGAGCATGCCCTGCTGCGCCTGCTGACCGCGCGCGCGCGGTCA
>Ga0187844_10000083_pt1 | contig 66546 bp, 56 predicted proteins | sample SpaLakP09_SKY_50_FD_134517 | JGI IMG/M metagenome (GOLD analysis project Ga0187844, IMG submission 134517) | Oligotrophic lake water microbial communities from Sparkling Lake, Wisconsin, USA - SP09_SKY_50 | ecosystem: Environmental > Aquatic > Freshwater > Lake | place: USA: Sparkling Lake...
CCAGCCGCCCGGCATGTCCGCGCGCAGCACGCCGTCGGTGCGCTCCTTCGGTCCCTGGATCAGCATCTCGGTCCCGTAGAACATCTGCGGAATGCCGCGCGTCGTCGCCATCAGGATCAGGTCCGTCTTCAGCAGGTCGACGTTGCCGTCCACCTGCGCCAGCGCGCGCGGGCGGTCGTGGTTGTCCGGGAAGACCATCAGCTTGAGCGGGTCCGCGTACAGGTAGTCGGCCGCGATGGTCTCGTAGATCCTGATGAGGCCCTGGCCGCCGTCTTCCGGCGCCGTCAGCGCTTTCGGGGCCGTGTCGACGAGCGGGAAGTCCATCACGGACGGCAGTTCGGAACGGAAGCCGTCGCCGTTGACGACGCCCTTCTGCCAGTACGCGACCATGTACGGACGGTCGTCCATCTCCTCGCCGACGACGTTCAGGTGCGGGTATTCCGCGCGCACGGCGCGGTTCCAGTCGTTCAGGAAGGCCGGGTCGGCATACGAATACGTGTCTTCGCGGATGCCGGACAGGTTCGCGTACTCGATCCACCACAGCGTGTTCTGGATCAGGTAGCGGGCCGCCAGCTTGTTCTTCTGGTTCACGTCCGGCATGTTCGTGTCGAACCAGCCGTCCTGGAAGCGCGCCTTTTCTTCCGGCGCCGCGTGGATGTCCTGCATGAGCGTGTGCTGGTTGTTGGTCTTCACGAACGTCCTGCCGTGGTTGATCCAGTCGGACGATGGCATGTCCTGCATCCACCAGTGGCCCGTGCCGATGTGGTTCACGACGACGTCGTGGATCACGCCCAGGCCGCGCGCATTGGCCGCGGCCACGTAGTTGCGGTAGTCCTCGTTGCTGCCGAAGCGCGGGTCGATCTTGTAGTAATCGGACAACGCATAGCCGTGATAGCTGTAGGTCGCCTGGTTGTTTTCCAGCAACGGCGTCGGCCAGACCATCGTGAACCCGAGGCCGCGGATGTAATCGAGCTGCGCCTGCATGCCGGCGAGGTCGCCGCCGTGGCGGCTGTCCGGCTTGGTCCTGTCGCTCTTTTCGCGCATGCCGGCATCGTCGTTCGCCAGGTTCCCGTTCGAAAAACGGTCGGGCACGATCAGGTAGACGGCATCGCCCGAGTCGAAGCCGCGCCGCTGCGCCGACTCCTTGCGGCGTGCTTCCAGGCGATACGGGACGGTCGTCACGACGTCCTTGCCGCGCCTGAACTGCAGTTTCAGTTCGCCGGGCTTCGCCGTCGCGCCGATCTTCAGGTTCACGAACAGGAAATTCGGATTGTCCGTGCGCTCGACGCTGGCAATGCGCACGCCTGCGTAAGCGAGCGCCGGCTCCAGTTCGGCGATCTTTTCGCCATGCACCATCACCTGCAGGTCGGACCACTTCATGCCGACCCACCAGTTCATCGGTTCCACGTGCTGGACGGCGTAGGGCGCGGCACCGGCCCATAGGGCGGGCAGGAAGGCCGAGATGGCAAGAACAAGCTTCTTCATGATGTCTCCAAGTTGATTTGTAGTAAAGTAACATCACAAATCGGCGACTTCAAGGCACCGTCTATAGGCAACATGTAGTTTTACTTCCATATGCGATCTGCACGGAAATGCAGTAAGCTGTTGGCCCCATGCCGCAGACCATCCTCACCCCCGTCCACCACGAACTGATCATCAAGAAAAGCCGTTTCATCGCCTGCGTGCAGCCGATGCCCGACCGGGCCGGTGCGCAAAAGATCGTGGCGGGGCTCAAGGCCGACCATCCCGGCGCCGCACACGTGTGCTGGGCGCTGCTGGCGGGCGGTCAATCGGCGGCCGTCGACGATGGCGAGCCCAGCGGCACGGCCGGCCGTCCGATGCTGGACGTGCTGCGCCACCAGGACCTGGAAGGCGTGCTGGCGACCGTCGTGCGTTATTTCGGCGGCATCAAGCTGGGTGCGGGCGGCCTTGTGCGTGCATACACGGACAGCGTTGCCCAGGCACTGCTGGGCGCGCAAAAGATCGCCATCATCCGCCAGCGCCACCTGCGCTGCGACGCGCCCTACCCGCTCGAAGGCCTGATCCGGCGCGAACTGGACGGCGCCGGCGCCACCCTGGACGCCGTCCAGCATGCCGATGTCGTCTCGTTCGCCTTCCACCTGCCGGACGACAAGGCCGCGGCGCTCGTCGCCCGGCTGAACGAGGCGGGCAACGGCCGTATCCATTGGCTCGCGGAAACCGACGACCCGCGAGCGGACTCGGCCTGATATCGCTATCATCTGACGCTATACCGGACATCACGACTCGAAAGCGGACTCGCCCGTCGCGAGCCGCCATAATGTCCGGCTTCCTCAAGCAAAGACTACACACATGATCAAGAAGAGCCTGGCGCCCCTGGCCCTGGGCGGTTTCGGTATCGGCATGACGGAATTCGTCATGATGGGCATCCTGCCCGATATCGCGACCGGCCTGGACATTTCCATTCCCCAAGCGGGCTACCTGATTTCGGCGTATGCGGTCGGCGTGGTCGTCGGCGCGCCGACGCTCGTCAGCATGCTGTCGCACCGTCCGCCACGCAGCGTGCTGATCTGGTTCATGCTGATGTTCACGGCATTCAACGCGCTGTCGGCCTTCGCGCCGAACTTCCACACGATGCTGCTGTTCCGCTTCCTCGCGGGCCTGCCGCACGGCGCCTTCTTCGGCGTGGGTGCCGTCGTCGCCACGCGCCTCGCGGACAAGGGCAAGGAAGCGGCCGCCCTCGCCAGCATGTTCTCCGGACTGACCATTGCGAACGTGCTGGGCGTGCCCGCCGGAACCTGGCTCGGCCACAACATGAGCTGGCGCTTCGTGTTCCTGATCGTAGCCGTCATCGGTCTGGCAACGATGATCATGCTGCACAAGCTGATCCCGTATTTCGAGGCCACGCCGGGCGCCGGCCTGCGCCAGGACCTGAAAATCTTCCGCAAGCCGAACCTGTGGCTGGCGCTGGGCATCACGTCGATCGGCACGGGCGGGTTCTTCGCCTGGCTCAGCTACATCGCCCCGCTGCTGACGGACGTGACGCACTTCCACGCGAACACGATCCCGCTGATCATGACGGCGGTGGGCGTCGGCATGACGGTCGGCGTGAACGTGGGCGGCAAGCTGGCGGACCGCGTGCCGCCGCTGACCGCGATCATCCTCCTCTTGATCACGATGGTCGCCCTGCTGTGCATGAACGCGCTGCTCGCATCGTCGCAGCCGGCGATGATGGTGCTGGCGTTCGCCGTCGGCGCCAACGCGCTGGCGCTGGGGCCGCCGATCCAGATGCTGCTGATCGAGCACTCGCGCGAAGCCGAAATGCTCGGCTCGTCGCTGGGCCAGTCCGGCTTCAATATCGGCAATGCGCTGGGCGCGTTCCTCGGCGGGATTCCGCTGACCCTGGGCTATTCGTATGCCTCGCCGCAGTGGGTGGCGGCGAGTCTCGCCCTGTGCGGCGTCGTGCTGGCGCTCGCGATGCGCGCGCATGGCCGCCGCGTCGCGGTGGCGGTGCCGGCGTAACGCACGCTATTCCCCCAACACGGCGGCCGTGCTGGCCACCGTGGCAAATTCGCCATGCAGGCTCGCCACGGCCGTCGCATGCATCTGCTGTGCGCTGAACCGCGTCCCGTCCGGTCCCGTGCGCTCGTGCGTGGCGCACGCATCCTCGACGAGGAACGTGTGAAAGCCGAGATTGCCGGCCATGCGCGCCGTCGTCGACACGCAGTGGTCGGTCGTCAGGCCGCACAGCACGACCGTGTCGATGTCTGACGCGCGCAGCCGTGCTTCCAGATCGGTGCCGATGAAGGCGCTGTTCACATCCTTCCGAATGACGACCTCGCCCGGCAGCGGCTGCGCTTCCGGCTTGAACGCGTGGCCCGGCGTGCCCGGATAGAACGCGCCCCGGTCGCTGCGCGAGCCGTGCTGGACGTAGAACAGCGGCCGTCCTTCTTCGCGCCACGCGGCCAGCAGCGCGGCGATGTTCCGCTCGGCCTCCGGGTTGTTGCGCCGGCCCCAGCGCGGGTCGAGGAAGCCCTGCTGGACGTCGATGACGATGAGGGCGGCGTTGGCGAAGGTCTGCATGTGTGTCCTTTCATGAAAAACCACATGGTCGCGGCAACAACGACATGACGCTACCGAAATGCCGGATAATTGCCGGCTCATCCATGACAGATTTCGATGGCTCATGAAGCTCAGCCAACTTCACATGCTCGTCGCGGTGGCGGACCACGGCAGCTTCAGCGCCGCCGCGGCGGAACTCGGGTGCACCCAGTCGCGCATCAGCCATGCGATCGCGGCGCTGGAACGCGAACTGGATACGCGCCTGCTGGCGCGCGCCCGTGACGGCTCGTTGCCCACGGAAGCCGGTTTGCGCGTACTGGACAAGGCGCGCGCGATGCTGCGGCTCGAAGACGCCCTGCGTGCCAGCGTGCGTGACGACGACGCGATCGAAGGCCGCGTGCGCGTCGCCTGCTTCCGCAGCATCGGCACGCACCTGCTGCCGTATGTGGTCGAAGCGCTGGCGGTCCGTCATCCGCGGCTCGTGCTCGACATCGACGACGGTTGCAACGACCGCCTCGAAGTCGTGGCCGCGCTGCGGGCCGGACGCGCCGACGTCGGCATCGCCCAACTGCCCGTGGAAGACGGTTTCGTCGTCCATCCGTACGTGGCCGACGACTACGTGCTCGTCGTCCCCGCCGCGCGCGCGTTCACGCAGCCCGTGACGTGGGACCAGCTGGAAGGCCTGCCGTTCATCCGCCTCGGCTGTTCGGGCGCGGACGCGATCCTCGCGCGCTGCCGCGCGGCCGGCCTCGCCGCCACGGCCGAACGCACGCTGGGCAACGACACGAGCATCGCGGCGATGGTGGCGCGGGGCATGGGCTGGTCGATCCTGCCGCGCCTCGCGACGTATCCCGAGCCGGACGAGGTGCGCGTGTTGCCTTTACCGATCCCGGCGCGGCGCCAGTTCGCGCTGGCGGGCCCGCGCGAGGCGATGCGCAGCGCGCCCGTCAAAGCCGTGCTGGACGTGCTGCGCGACCGACGGCTGCTGGCGGCCACGCGCGCGCACCGGGCCGGCATTCTGTACTGTCCATGACCCCGGGGGTCATGCCGGCATGATGGACGAGGCGACGGCGCAGTTCTGCCGCCAGCTCGCCGACCAGCCTTGGCTTACAGCTTGCGCACCACGACCGTCGCGGCCTGCACCGCGTCGTCCAGCTTGAAGGCGACGGTGCGTGCGCCTGCATCGACCCGGCTGTCCACCTTGCGTTCGCCCGCGCGCACGTCGGCCTTGCCCTGCCAGCCGTGCACGGTGACGGCGAGCTGACTCCACCAGGGCGCGAAGCGGCCCTCGCGCGGGCCGAACTCGATCGCGATGCCGTCCGGGCGCACGGTGCAGCGCACGGCCTGGCGCAGGTAGCCGCCCTTCTCGAAGGCCAGCGAATGGCCGTCGTCGAGATACAGCTCGCCCGCGCAGTCGGGACCCGGGTAGACGTCCAGCACCAGTGGGCCGCGCGGCGTGTCGGCCGTGGTCTGCACGACCGCCTGGCGCGGCAGGATCGTACCGGCGCGCACGTACACGGGCAGGTGGTCGAGGCGGGGCGTCTCGTTCACGAACGAACCGCCGGCATGCGTCTCCCCGGTGGCCTGCGTGGCGGACTGGATCGCGCCGTCCTGCGCGGCCGGCGCGGGCGCGCCGACGGGCAAGCCGGTCCAGTAGTCGAACCAGCCGCCTTCCGGCAGGCAGGTACGATAACCCTGCGGCGACTCGGGATGCGGCGGCGGCGACACGAGCAGCGCGCGGCCCAGGGTGAAGGTCCACGCATCCTGGCTAGAGCACGGCAGGTTCAGCGCCGATGGGTAGTCGTAGAACACCGGACGCAGGATCGGATCGCCCGTACGTGCGTTCTGCTCGGCAAGCGCGTACAGGTAAGGCATCAGCTTGTAGCGCTCCTCGACGAAGCGGCGCCGGATGCGCAGGTGCGCTGCGCCGTCGACCCACGGTTCCACGCGCGGCGTGCCCTTGGCGGAGTGGTTGCGGAACAGCGGATAGAAGGCGCCGATCTCGAACCAGCGCGTAAGCAGGTCGGGATTCGGGCCGCCGGCGAAGCCGCTGACGTCGGCCGCGCCGTACGAAAAGCCGGACAGGCCCAGGTTGATGATCTGCTGGACCGACAGTTTCAAATGATCCCAGGTGGCGAGGTTGTCGCCGGTCCAGGTGACGGCGTAGCGCTGGCCGCCAGCATAGCTGGCACGCGTCATCACGACGGCGCGCTCGTTCGGCGCCAGCTTGCGCAGGCCGTCGTACGTGGCGCGCGTGTTTTCCATGCCGTACACGTTGTGGATCTCGCGGTGGTCGGCGGTGCGCGGCGCGAAATCGTCGGAGTCGATGCGATGGCGCGTATCCAGGGGCATCGTCTTGGTCGGCGTATTGAAGATGGCCGGCTCGTTCATGTCGTTCCAGGACCCCGCCACGCCCATCCGCACCTGCTCGGCGAACAGGCTGCCCCACCAGTCGCGCGTCTTCGCCTGCGTGAAGTCGGGGAAGACGGCGTCGCCGGGCCAGACGGGCGCGACGTACGTGCCGCCGTCCGGGTTCTTGACGAACGCGTCGGCCTGCACGCCCGTGTCGTACGGGGCATGGTCCTGGCCGGGCGCCCTGGCCACGTGCAGGTCGGTGATGGTGACGACCTTGACGCCCTGGCGCCCCAGGTCGCGGATCAGGCCCGGCATGTCCGCGAATGCCTTGCGGTCGACGGTGAACGGGCGGTTGCGGTCCTGCCAGTCGATGTCCAGCCAGACGACGTCGGTGGGGACGCGCTCGGTGCGCAGGCGCGCGACCACCTGGCGCAGTTCGTCGCCGGACATATAGCTGTAGCGCGACTGCTGGTAGCCCAGCGCCCAGCGCGGGACCAGCGGCGCCTTGCCGGTGAGGTCCGTGTAGCGGCGCACCACCTCGGCCGTCGACGGGCCGTGGATCAGGTAGTAGTCGATCGGACCGTCCGGCGCGCCGAAGGCCAGCACGCCGTCCTCGCGGTGGCCGAAGTCGAACCAGCTGCGGTAGGTGTTGTCGAGGAAGACGCCATAACTGCCGCCCGCGCCGCCGACGCCGATGAAGAAGGGAATCGACTTGTAGATCGGATCGTCCGCGGACGTGAAGCCGAAGGCATCGGTGTTCCAGTTGACGAAGCTCTTACCGCGCCGGTCCAGTCCACCCGTCTTGTCGCCCAGGCCGAAGTAATGTTCCGATTGCGGCATCGTCTTGCGCAGCGTGAACGCGTGGCCGTCGAGCTTGACGGGATCGATGGCGTCGGCCGAGATCACCTTGCCGGCCAGGTCGCTCACGACGAGGCGCCCGTCGCGGACGTCGACGCGCAGCGAACGCGTGGCGAAGCCGGTCGGACTCGCCTGCACGCCGACACGGTGCGCACGCACGCCCGCCGGCACGGCCCAGCTGGCGTCTTCCGGCAGTGCGCCGTTCGCGCTCAGGGTCACGCGCAGGACGTCGTCGGTGAGCGCCAGCACGCGGATGCGCAGGCTGCCCTGGCGGATGTCCGCGCCGTCGTTACGGGCGGCGATGGCGGCCGGCTCGGCGCGGAGCGGCGCCGCGGCGAAGATGGACAGCGACATCGCGCATGCGGCGATGGCCGTCCGGACGGTGGTGCGAGTGTGCATGCAAGGTTCCTGGTCGTTCAGTCATTGGGCTGAACTCAGCATGGCACAAAACGTGCCGACCGTCAGTAAGCGGTTGAACTCAGACGAGCAGCGCACCGCCCATCGACGCGGCGATCTCGGACGCTTCCGCGATCATCCGGTTCAGGGTGTCCTCGTCCAGCAGGTAGTCGAGCGCGCTCTCGCTGTGTTCGGGCAAGGGCGCACGCACCGTGCCGAGCGGCGACGGCACGGTCGCATACATGTTCGCCAGCAGCAGCGTGTCGAGCAGAGAGGTCGGCGGCATGTGCAGCCAGGCGCCGCGCAGTTCGAAGATCGCTTCGGCGACCGGCTCGGGCAGCGCCAGCTTGCGCGCCACTTCGCGCGTGACCACGTCCTCGCACAGCTCGGCCCATTTTTCCGGGTCTTCGTCCAGCAGCCCCGGGAAACCGTCCGCGCGCGACAGCAGATAAAAGCCACCGACCTCGTGGACGATGCCGGCGAACATCGCCGTGTCCGGGTTGACGAAGGTGACGTGGTGCGCGAACACATGGGCCAGCGCGGCGACCTGCACCGTGTGTTCCCACAGCTGCCCGGCCTTGGCACGCAGGTCCGGGTCCTCGATGCGGGCGCCGAACTGGCGCACGACGAGGCTCGCGACGAGCATCTGCAGGTTGCGGTAGCCGACCCGCGTCACGGCCGAGCGCACGTTGGTGATGGGACGCCCGCTCTGGTTGAACGTCGAGGAATTGGCCAGCGCCACCGTGCGCGCCGCCAGTTGCGGCTCGCCCAGCACCAGGCGGATCGCATCCTCCAGGTGGCAATCGGGATCGTTGAGCGCATGCTGCAGGCGCAGCACCGCGTTCACGCTGGTCGGAAAGGAAATCTCACCGCGCGCCGCCTGGGCGGCGATGGTTCCAAAGGCTTCGAGTCTGTTCACGGCCGCGATTATACCGTGCCCTATCCATCGTCAATGCGTTTCGCTCGGCTTCGTAACAACTTGTGGTATGTCAGCAAAAAAAACGGCCCGCCAACTTCGGCAGGCCGCAGAGGGCAGACTTCGGATTGCTTATTTGACCTTGATGGCGCTCTTGACGCTGGACACGCCGTCGACGCCCTTCGCCACTTTCACGGCCTTGTCGGCCTCTTCCTTCGAGTTCACGAAACCGCTGAGCATCACGACACCTTTTTCCGTCTCGACATGGATGCCGAGCGAATCGAGGTTCGGTTCCTTGACGAGGCCGGCCTTCACCTTGGTGGTGATGGCGGTGTCGGAAGCGGCGATGCGCGTCTTGCCGGCGGTGTCGTGGGTCTTGTCGGCGGCATCATGGGTCTTGTCGGCCGTCTTGTCGCCGGCGCGGTCCATGGCATGCTCGGTCTTCTGGGCAACAGTCGAACCGGCCTCCTTCGTCTTTTCGACGGCGGAATGCGCCACTTCTTTCGTCTTTTCAGCAACTGTCGCGGCCGCGGCCTTCACTTTGTCGCCCGCGGTCGCGGCAGTGTCGCGCGTCTTTGAAGCCGCATCGGCGGCGTTGTCGCGCACGGCCGACGGCTTCGTGTCGACGAGGCAGCCCGTCTTCGCGTCGGCGCCCATCTGCGCGCATTTGTCGACGGCCGCCGCCTTGGCCGGGTCGCGCGTATCGGTGCCCGTCACGAGGCCGCCGCTGGCGGCCTGGCTGCCGCCGCCGCTGGCGCCGGTGGCGCGGCTGGCATTGTTGTTCGTCGCGTCGGCGCGGTCGGCCTTGGCGTCGGCCAACGCGGCCGTGTGCACGGACTTCGCGTTGTCCATGCAGCTGTCCTTGTCGGCGCCGCTCTTCGCGTCGCATCGGGCCTTGGCCAGGTCGTACTCGGCGTCGGCGACGTTGCTGCGCGCGCGGGCGCGGCCGGCAGGATTGTTGTTGTACTTGGACAGGGCATCGGCCTCGGTGCGGGTGCGCGCCAGCCGGGCTTCGGCCATGCAGATGTCCTTGTCGTTGCCGCTCCTGGCGTCGCATTTCGCGGCCGCCGTGCGGTATTCCGATTCCGCCTTCTGCGTGAGATTGCGGTAGGTCTGCGGGTCGTGGTTGAGTGCCGCAGTCGGTGCCGCGGCGAAGCTCGCGCCTGCAGCCGTCGCGAGCAAGGTCGCAATCAGCGTTTTCATGGTCTTGTCCCTTATGGTGTTTGTTGTGACAGCCAGATTTAACGCCCGCACGGCAGGGACCTCTGTGCGGTGCCGTACACTTGTCGGACAAACCATAAATGCCATCAACGTCGTCCCCGCGAAGGCGGGGACCCAAGTTTTTCGGCCGTACCAGAAGAACTTGGATTCCCGCCTGCGCGGGAATGACGAGTTGGGGGCTAGTCGTCGCTCAGCAAGCCCTCTTGCCACAGCGGCGCGGCGTCCTCGAACGGCTTGCCGGCGCTGCCGAAGCGGGCACCGTCGCGCGCGAGGCGCACCCATGCGCGGGTGTCGTGGCCATTGTGCGCGACCGGCTGGTCCTGCCTGAGCTTTTCCAGCCACGCATAGATGCGGCCGTAGTCGCCGGGGTGGCGGTCGTGCATCCAGGCCAGCGCCACCAGGTCGGCATAGCCTTCCTCGCGGCGGGTTTCGCGCATCGCCTTCGACGCCGCCAGCAGCGACGGATCGTCCGCCGTCTCCTCGCCCGCTTCGACGAAGCCGGCCGGCAGCGCATGCCACGCGCCCTGCGCGTAGCGCCAGCAATGGCCGATCTCGTGGGCCGCCATCGCTTCGATCAATTCGCTTTGCTCGTCTACCGGCACGCCGTCGAGCTGGCGCTCGGCGTCGGGATTACCGCGCAGCGACAGCACGAGCTTGCAGCGGCCGCCGGCGAAGCCCATCGCCATCGGCACGTCGTTGGGGCCGGCCTGCGGCTGGACGACGACGTCGATGGGCAGGTTCAGGCTGCGCGAATACGCGAGGACGGGAAGCGCAGCGCCGAGCCAGCGCTGTTCCAGCGGCGTGAGGTCGGTGGCGGCGGCGGGAAGGGTTGCGCACAGGAGCGCGGCGGCGAGGACGGCTTTGGACATGAAGGGCTTCCCGTTGGATATATAAAATGCCTAACGGCAATTTTAAATCCGGTTAAAGCCCCCAATTCCGCAATATTTTTGCGCCTGTCCAAAAGCGTAATCTTGCTTATCCGGTCACGCGCGCCTCGCTGGGCGGATGGCCGATGACGCGCTTGAAGGCGCGGCTGAACGACGCCTCGGAGTCGTAGCCGAGCCGGTTCGCCACCACCGCCACGCGCATGCCGTCGCGCGCGATCCAGTGCCGCGCCTGGAACATCTTGACCTTGGCCACGTACTTCGCGGGCGTCTCGCCGACAGCGCCGGAAAACTTGTCGATGAAGCTCGACCGCGACGCGCCCATCAGGTCGGCCAGTTCGTTCACCGACCAGTCGCGTTCCGGCTGGCGGTGGATCGCCGCCAGCACGCGGCCGATCTGCGGACAGCGCACGGCCGCGATCCACCCGCTCGCATCGCTGCAGGCGCATTCGACCCACGCGCGGATGATGCTGGCGGCCAGCACGTCGGCCAGCCGCGCGAGGATGCCGCAGGCGCCGATGCGGTCGAGCGCGACCTCGCGTTCCATCGCTTCCAGCATCGCGTGCACGGCCGGGTCGCGCTGGCCCAGGTCGGCGGCGCGCATCGCCTCCGGCATCATCGCCAGCAGCGGGTGCAGCGGGTCGAGGTTGAAGCGCATCGCGCCGCAGAACAGGACCTGCTCTGACGCCGCGTCCTGCGGTCCCGCGCCGTTCACGAGATACAGGTTCTCCGACACGGCCTTGCGCGCCAGCGAGTCGATCTCCACCGCCGGCAGGTCGGGGCTGCTGGCCATCACGTGCGCCGTGCCGTGCGGCAGCAGCACGGCATCGCCGGGATTCAGCTGCAGCCAGTCCATCGCGGCCGTGCGCATCCAGCAGCTTCCTTGCGCGACGAAGTGGAAGCTCGCCTCGCGCCTGGCGGGGAAGGCGACGGCCCATGGTTCGCGCATCACGCAGCGGCCGTATTCGACACCGTCGAGGCGCAGGCCGAGGAGGATTTCCGTCAGCGCGTCCTGCCCGGTCCTGGGATCCTTGTTTGGACGAATGGTCATGAGATTCGGATTGAATGACATGGAAAGTCCAGAATCTTAGCCCTACACTGCCATTTCCACAATATCCTGAGGTATCCGATGAATGATTGCACCTGCATCGACGTTGCCGCCGTCTCCCTTGCGGTGCGGGACGACAAGGCCAACTGGGCCGGCGTCGCCAGCCTGACGCTGGGCGTGTTCGGCCTCGTGACCGCCGAGTTCCTGCCGGCCAGCCTGCTCACGGCGATGGCCGCCGACCTCGGCGTGTCCGATGGCGCGGCCGGCCAGGCCGTCACCGCCACGGCAGCGGTCGCCGCCGCGGCCGCGCTGACCCTCCCCATCCTCACGCGCAACATCGACCGCAAGCGGGTGATCCTCGCGCTGACCTCGCTGCTCGTGCTGTCCAACGTGCTGGCCGCGACGGCCGGCAGCCTGCCGGTGCTGATCGCGGCGCGCGCCCTGCTGGGCATCGGGCTCGGCGGCTTCTGGTCGATGGCCGCGGCGCTCGCGATGCGGCTCGTGCCGGAGCGTTTGTTCGGACGCGCGATGTCCCTCATCCTCACGGGCGTCTCCGTCGCCACCGTGTGCGCGGCGCCGGTCGGTGCGTACATGGGCGACCTGTGGGGCTGGCGCAGCGCGTTCGTGGCGGCAAGCGTCGTCAGCGTCGTCACCTTGGGGGCGCAATGCGTCGCGATTCCCGCGCTGCCGCCCAAGGACAATCCGAACGTGAAAGTCCTGTTCGAACTGCTGGGCCGGACGAACGTGCGCGTCGCCCTGCTCGCCGTGCTGCTCGTGATTTCCGGGCACTTCGCCGGCTTCACCTACATCCGCCCGTTCATGGAACAGGTCACGCACCTGTCGGTCAGCACGATCTCCGCCGCTTTGCTGGCGTACGGCATCGCGGGCTTCTTCGGCAACTTCGCGGGCACGTATCTGGCCGAACGCAGCGAGCGCCACGCCATCGTCGCCGGCGCCGTCCTGATCGCAGTGCTGGCCGCCACGCTGTGGGTCGCCGGCACGTCGGTGCCGGTGACCGTCGCGGCGATCGCCGCGTGGGGCTTTGCGTTCGGCGCGTTCCCGATCGGCTTCCAGACCTGGATCGTGCGCGCCGCGCCGGACCAGGCCGAGGGCGCGGGCGGGCTGCTCGTCGCCGCATTCCAGATCGCCATCGCCAGCGGCGCCGTCGGCGGCGGCATCCTTGTCGACCGCGTCGGCGCGCCGGGCGGTCCCGTCTTTGTCACCGTCGCGCTCACGCTCGGCGCCCTGCTTGTCCTGCGCTTCGGGCCACGCCCCGCAACCATCTAAGGAGACCATCATGACCAATCGCCGTATCGTCCTCGCCGCCCACCCGCAAGGCACCCCGACCCCGACGGATTTCCGTCTGGAGGAAACGCCCGTCCCCGTGCCGCAGGATGGCCAGGTGCTGCTGCGCACCGAATGGCTGTCGCTCGACCCGTACATGCGCAACCTGATGGAAAAAGTCGGTCCCGGCTATGCCGACCCGGTGCCGCTGGGCGCCACTATGGTCGGCGGCACCGTGAGCCGCGTCGTCGAATCGCGCCATCCGGACTACAAGGCGGGCGACCTCGTCCTCGCCGGCGCCGGCTGGCAGGACTATGCGCTGTCCGACGGCAGCGGCTTAATGCCCGTCGGCGACCTCGCGCGGCCATCGCTGGCGCTGGGCACGTTCGGCATGCCGGGCTTCACGGCTTACGTCGGCCTGCTCGACATCGGCGCGCCGAAACCCGGCGAGACGGTCGTCGTCGCGGCGGCCACCGGCGCCGTCGGCTCGGTGGTGGGCCAGATTGCGAAGATCAAGGGCGCGCGCGTCGTCGGCATCGCGGGCGGCGCGGACAAATGCCGGTACGCGGTGGAAGAACTGGGATTCGACGCGTGCGTGGACCATCGCGATCCGCGCTTCGCCGAGCTGCTCGCGGCCGCGTGCCCGGACGGGATCGATGTGTATTTCGAGAACGTGGGCGGCGCGGTCTTCGATGCCGTGCAGCCGCTGTTGAACGTGAACGCCCGCGTGCCCGTGTGCGGCTTCATTTCACACTACAACGGCGGCGAGGCGGCAGGTCCGGACCGCCTGGCGAAGTGGATGGCGACGCTGCTGTCGAAACGCATCCGCATGCAGGGCTTCATCATCCTGGACCACTACGCGACGCGCTTCGACGCCTTCCGCGACGACATGGCCGGCTGGCTGGCAGCCGGCAGGATCAAGGTGAAGGAAGACGTCGTGGACGGTCTGGAGAACGCCCCTGCGGCATTCATCGGCCTGCTGCAGGGGAAGAACTTCGGCAAGCTGGTCGTGCGGGTCGCCTGATTACGCGGCGGCGATGCGACCCGGCCGCGCCGCCGGCACGACGGCCAGCTCCGTCGACGTGCGGGCCCCCTGCGCCTGCGCATCCAGTTTGAAAATGCTGACGAGGCGCGCGAGGGTCGCGGCTTCGTCCTGCAGCGCGGATGCTGCCGCACCGGCCTGCTCGACGAGCGCCGCGTTCTGCTGGGTCGCTTCGTCCATCTGGCCGATGGCGCGGTTGACCTGTTCGATGCCGGCGCTCTGCTCCTGGCTCGCGTGGCTGATCTCGGCCATGATGTCCGTCACGCGCCTGACGCTCGTGACGATCTCTTCCATCGTGCTGCCCGCTTCGTCGACGAGCTTGGCGCCGTCGTCGACCTTGGCGACCGAATCGCTGATCAGGGTCTTGATTTCCTTCGCGGCCGCGGCGGACCGCTGGGCCAGGTTACGCACCTCGCCGGCGACGACGGCGAAGCCCCGGCCCTGCTCGCCCGCACGGGCCGCCTCGACCGCGGCATTCAACGCGAGGATATTCGTCTGGAACGCGATGCCGTCGATGACGCTGATGATCTCGGCGATCTGCTTCGACGAGTCGTTGATCGACGCCATCGTCTGCACGACCTGCGCCACGACCGCGCCGCCGCGCTGGGCTACGTTCGATGCCGACTCGGCGAGGGTGTTCGCCTGGCGCGCATTGTCCGCGTTCTGGCGCACGGTGCCCGTCAATTCTTCCATCGACGACGCCGTCTCTTCCAGGGTGCCGGCCTGGCGCTCGCTGCGCTCGGACAGGTCCTGGTTGCCGGCCGCGATTTCCGTCGACGCGTTGGCGATCGTGAGCGTGCCCGCGCGCACCTGGCTGACGATGTTCACGAGGCTGTCGCGCATGCCTTTCATCGCGTACAGCAGGCTGGAACGGTCATCTAGCCGCGTCTCGATCGGCACGGACAGGTCGCCCGCCGCGATGGCGCCCGCAATCCCGACGGCGTAATCCGGCTGGCCGCCCAGCTGGCGCACCAGGCCGCGGCTGATGAACAAGGCCGCGGCCGCGCCGGCGGCAGCGGCGACGGCCAGGAGCGCGAGCATCCAGGCAAAGAAGCTGTGCGACAGCGCGCGCGCCTGCGCGGCCGCGTCGTTATTCAGTTTTTCTTCCAGGTCGATGAGACGGTTGACGCCGGCGAGCCACTCGACGAACGCGGGGCCGGCCTGCTTGTCCAGCAAAGAGGTGGCTTCGGTCGTGTTGTCGGCCTGGCGCAGCGCGATCAGTTTCGCGATCAGCGGCTGCGTGCGCCCCTCGACGTCCTTGATGGCGGCGAGCGCCTGCTTTTCTTCCGGCAGGATGTCGGTGCGTCCCGCGAACAGCTGGTCGAGCGGCGCGGCCGAGCGCTGGTAATCGTCGTCCAGTTTCCTGATCAGGTCGACGTGGCGCTGCGCCGTCGCGGACGTCGCGGCCAGGACGACGTCGCGGATGGCGATCGAGCGGTCGTGCACGCTGCCGCGGAAATTGATCGCGTAGCGTTGCTTGACGCTGTTGACGTCGTTGATGCGGATGAGGATGTCGTCGATCTGGCCGACGCGGTGGATGGCGAGGCCGGCCAGCACCGCCATGAGGGCGAGGACGCTGCCGAAACCGAGCGCCAGCCGTTTGCCGATCGTGAGTCCAGTGGTTGTCATTGTGTGCTCGCGTGATGGGATCGGAATTGGATGTTTCCACTAGGAAACGATTCCAAATATAGCACACAAATGCCGAAACTGATGCTGAGGCAGGTCTAGGACCTGCCTTTTTACAGGGATTTACTGCCGAAACTATTCATTACAACTGAAAACACCGCGCACTCAAAGCCGTCGTTCCCGCGCAGGCGGGAACCCAATTTCTTCGGCTCCGGATGCAGAGCTTGGAGGGGATGACGGTTCAGGCGCTAACTATGACGGTACTCAGCGCTGCGCCGGCACCAGCTTCCCCGCCGTCACAAACGCCGGCCGGATATCGTTCGGCACCGCCTTCATCTTGTCCAGCGCCTTCTGCACGTCCGGACGGATGACGACATAGCGCTTCATGAGATCCTGCGCGCGGGCATAGTCGCCCGTCGCTTCGATCGTCAGGAATTCGCGGTCGAGGTCCGCCACCGCACCCTTGATCTTCGCAAAGTCGACGGAGAACGTGCCGTCGCCATGCGACACGAAGCCGCCCTTGTCGAGCAGGTAGTTCATCTGGATGGCCATGCCGCGCGCGTGCGAATCCGTCAGGCCGAAGTGCAGCGTGCGGAACGCGGAGGCGAGATACGTGTTGTACAGCTTGCGCTCGGCCGTCGTGCCCTGCCCCAGCGACGCCTTCAGCTGGCCCTTGTCCATCATATAAGTGAGTGCCCACAGGCCGGTCACGTCGGCCTTCGCTTCTTCGATGGTCGAGTAGGCATCCTTCAGGTCCTGGCGCGGCGTGGACGGCTGGCCGTTCTGCGTCGTCGCGTGCGGGCCCAGGCCGTGCATGATCTCGTGCGCGAGGATGTGCGTGAAGAACGAATCGAAATCGAGGTCCTTCTGGTCGGCCGGGCGCAGCACGAGCTTCGAGATCGGCGTGAGGGTCGCCTCGAACTTGGCTTCCTGGACGTTCTTCAGCATCACGCGCTTCGAGCCCCGCTGGCTGATGATGCGTTCGTCGTTCGGCAGGTTATAGGCGGCCGTCTGCACGCCCATGTTGCCGTCGCCGGCGCCGTAGACCTGGTTCACGACGACCATCGGCGCGATCGCCCCGACCTTCGGATTCCGGTACTTCGCATCGAGCGGCAGGTTGTTTTCCAGCTCCTGCATGTGCTTGCCGAAGAAGTTCAGCTTCTCCGTCTCCTTCTGGTCGCGCACGTTCACGTACGCTTCGAACGCGGCCTTGTAGCCGAACAGCTCGTCGTTGTACGTCTCGTACGGGCCGATGGTGACGTCGACCGGGGAATCCAGGTCCATCCACGCGAAGTCGGACGCGAGGTAGTCGTTCGACAGGAACGCATCGGCGCGCAGGTTCAGGAATTTCTTCAGCGACGCGTTGTCGGTGGCGGTGGCGGCATCCTTCAGCAGCTTCGACAGCTTCTGCAACTCGGCACGGTATTCGTCCGAGTATTTCACGATGGTGAACTTACCTGTTTTATCCTTGCGGATCACGGTAAAGAACCACTGCGCCTGTTCCTTGTCGGCCGCAGGCAGCCCGTTCATCCACGCTTCGAGCTCCTGCTTGCTCGCTCCTTCCGGATAAAAATTCGCGCCGGCCGGCTTTTCGGACGGGATCCTGATACCGGCGTACTCCGCGGGCATGAAAGACTGGTTGCCGTCGATGATCGACCACGGTCCCTTGTTCAGCCAGAAGTAATCGCGGCGTGCCTTGCCCAGCGGCGTCGTGTCCTTTTGCAGCGCGGTCCACAGCGCCTCGTTGCCGGACCAGCGCTGGCGCAGCTGCAGCGTGTCGACGATCTTTGCCGCTTCGATCAGCCTGGCGATGGCGACGCGGTCGCCGGCGGACAGTTTCGCCGTGTCGGCCGTCAGGTCGATGGGCGCGAAGCGCTTGGCCATCGACTGCAGTTGCGGCGCGGTGGCCGGGGCGGCGTGGACGGTGGCGCACAGGGTGGCTGCGGCCAGGGCCAGGGGGGCGAGGAGGTGCTTCATCGGGGTCCCTTGTGAGGTTGGCAATCGCTGGATTGTAATCCTGTTCAAGGGAAATTGGGCCCCTGCCTGCGCAGGGGCGACGGATCATGGGCCAACATCCCAAGCACGTCGTCCCTGCGAAGGCAGGGACCCAATTTTAGCGAGCAGCTACAGTCGCTTCCGCTTGACCCTGCTGCCACCCGCCACCCAGCGCCCGCGCGACCGACACCGCGGCCAGCAGCCGCTGCGTCCGGATCTGCGCGGCGGCACGGTCGGCTGCCAGCGCGGAACGCTGGGCGTCGGTGACGTCCAGGTAAGTCGACACACCGCGATCGAAGCGCGCCTGCGCCACCTGCACGGCGCGCGCGGCGGCCTGCTGCGCCTGCACCTGCACGTCGCCCTGCTGCTTGCGCTGTTGAACATCGGACAGCGCATCCTCCACTTCGCGCAGCGCCGTCAGCAGGCGGCCTTCGTGGTTGGCGACGGCTTCGTCGTAGCGTGCCTTCGCCAGCTTCACGTTGGCCTCGATGCGGCCGCCCTCGAAGATCGGGAGCGATAGTGCCAGCGGCCCGATCGAGAACTGGCGCGCGCTGCCCTTGGTGAGATTGCTCAGCGTCTCGGACGCATAGCCGAAGTTACCCGTCAGCGACAGGCTCGGATAGTACGCGCCTTCGGCCACGCCCACCTGCGCATTGAAGGCCTTCAGGGTGGCGACGCTTGCCGCGAGGTCCGGACGCTGGCCCAGCATGCTCGCCGGCAGGCCGACGGGGATCGCGGGCGGCTGCGGCAGCGCGGTGCCCGCGGCCGGCGTCAGGATAGCCTGGCTCGGCGACGCGCCCACCAGCACGGCCAGCGCGTGTTCCAGCGTGTTGCGCTGGCGCTGGGCTTCCTGGATGTCCGCTTCGGCATTGGCGCGCTCGATGCGGGTGCGCGAGACATCGAGCTCGTTCGACAGGCCCGCGTTGAAGCGCGCCTCGATCAGCTGCTGCGATTCGCGGCGCGTGGCCAGCGCATCGTTCAGGATGGCGATATCGGCATCGAGGCCGCGCAGCTGCCAGTACGTCGTCGCGACCTGGCTTGAGAGCATCAGCATGACGCCGTCGCGGTCGTCCTGCGCGGCCAGCGCCTGGGCGTCGGCCGCTTCCACGGCGCGGCGCACGCGGCCCCACAGATCGAGCTCGTACGAGAAATTGGCGCCGACCGAGTACTCGGTACCCTTGATCGACTGGTGGCCGAACGTCGCGCCCATCGGGCTTTCGGCCGAGGTGCGCGAGTTCGACACGCCGGCAGACACGCCCACGGCTGGCAGCTGGCCGGCGCGCGTCACGCCCAGCTGCGCCTGCGCCTGCACGAGGCGCTGCGCGGCGGCGCGCACGTTCGGGTTGTCGCGCAGGGCGCGTTGTTCCAGCTGGTCCAGTTCCTTGTCGCCGAACACGGTCCACCAGGCGGCGGGCAGGCGTGCCGCCTGATCCTGCGGCTCGGCCGCGGCGTGGCGGAAGGCCGGCGTATCGATGCCTTGCGGCGCCACGAAATCCTTGCCGACGGTGCCGCAGGCAGACAGAAGCGCAGCCACGGCCAGCGCGACGGCAGATTTGATATAAACAGTTTTCATACTTTATCCATTTGTCCTTGGTTCAGTGGCCACCGCCACCGCCGCCACCGGGCGACTTGAGCTTGTCCGAGAACCACAGCGGGATGATCGCCACGAGCAGGATCACGCCGACGATGAAGAAGCCGTCGTTGTAGGCCATGACGAACGACTCGCGCCGCACGATGCGGTCGATGGCGCCGATGGCCTGCTGGGCCGCCGTCGCCGGGTCGAAGCCCTTGGCGAGGAACGATTGCGTCAGCGCGTCCAGGCGGGCCTGCGTGGCGCTCGATACCAGCGAGACCGACTCGCCCAGGCGCTCCGAGTGGAAGTGCTCGCGGTTCGTCAGGGCCGTCGCCAGCAGGGCGATGCCCACCGAGCCGCCCAGGTTGCGGGTCATGTTGAACAGGCTCGACGCCGACGTCATGTCCTTCGGCGGGATGCCGGCCATGGCGAAGTTCGACAGGGTCAGCATCACGAACGGCTGGCCCAGCGCGCGGATGATCTGCGACAGCATCAGCTGGTCGTAGCCCGTGCTCGCATCCATGTACGCGTTCATCAGGCACGACACGCCGAACAGCCCGAGGCCGAACGAGCACAGGATGCGGTTGTCGATCTTCTGCGACAGGCGCGCCACGAACGGCATCACGAACAACTGCGGCAGGCCGACCCACGCGATCACTTCGCCGATCTGCATCGGCGAGTAGCCCGCGATCTGGCCCAGGAACAGCGGCAGCAGGAACGACGAACCGTACAGGCCCATGCCGATGACGGCCGACAGCACGGTCGCGACGAGGAAGTTGCGCTGGCCGTACAGGCGCAGGTTGACGAACGGCTCCGGCCGCGAAAAACCGATCACGACCCAGCCGAGGATGCCGACCAGCGCCAGCGAGGCGAACGTGATGATGAAGCCGGACTCGAACCAGTCCTTCGAATTGCCCTCTTCCAGGAAGATCGTCAGGCTCGCGAGCCCCGTCGCCATGAAGGCGATGCCGAGCCAGTCGGCCTTGACCAGCGCCTTCAGGTCCATGGGTTCGCGGTCGATGCCCCAGTACATGCCGGCGATGAGCAGCACGCCCGGCACCCAGTTGATGTAGAAGATCGACGGCCAGCCGTACAACTCCGTCAGGTAGCCGCCCAGCGTGGGGCCCATCGCGGGCGCCAGCGTGGCGGTCAGGCCGAACATCGCCATGCCGACCGCGCGCTTGGCCGGCGGCAGGCGCGTCATCACGAGGGTCATCGCCATCGGGATCAGCGCGCCGCCCGTGAAGCCCTGCATCATGCGGAACACGATCATGCTGGACAGGCTCCAGGCCGCGCCGCACAGCGTGGAGAACAGGAGGAACAGCGCCGTCGTCAGCATCAGGTAGCGGCGCTGGCCGAGGGCGCGCACGAACAGCGCCGTCATCGGGATCACCACGATCTCGGCGCACAGGTAGGCGGTCGAGATCCACGAACCCTCTTCCTGCGTGGCCGACAGGGTGCCGAGGATATCGCGCAGCGAAGAGTTGGTGATCTGGATGTCGAGCACCGCCATGAAGGCGCCGAGCATGCCGGCCAGCACCGCGATCCAGGTGCGCGCGTCGATGCGCGCCCCGTTCGCCGGTGCGCCCGGCGGCGCGTTGTGCGCCATCGGTTTGGTGATCGTCGTGGACATCACGGTTCCTTAATTATTTGGCGGCAGGCTTCTGGCGCATGTCGATCTCGACCACGGTCGACATGCCCGGCACGAGGCGGCCCGCGTACTTCCTGAGGTCTTCCGGTGCGAACGTGATCTTCACGGGCACGCGCTGGACGATCTTGGTGAAGTTGCCGGTCGCGTTATCGGCCGGCAGCAGCGCGAACTGGTTGCCCGACGCCGGCGAGAAGCTGTCCACGCGGCCGACCAGTTCGTGCTTCGGAAGCGCGTCCACCTGGATGTTGACCTGCTGGCCCGGCACGATACCCGGCAGCTGGGTTTCCTTGAAGTTGGCGACGACCCACACGTCGTCCTGCACGATGGCGGCCAGCTGCTGGCCCGGCTGCACGCGCGCGCCGACTTCCACGCTGCGCTTGCCGACGCGGCCGGACACCGGCGACACGATGCGGTTGTAGCCGAGCTGCTGCCGGGCGTCCTTCAACTGCGCCTGCAGCACTTTCACCTGCGCCTCGAGCACGCCGCGCGCCGACGTGGCGGCGGCGATCTGGGCCTGGGCGGCGCTGGCGTTGTCGCGGCGGGCCGTGACGTCGGCCGTGGCGCCCGCGCGGGCGGCCGTTGCGGCATCGACTTCGGCCTTCGAGACAGCCTTCATCTGCGTGTTGTACAGCTGGCCGTAGCGCTCGGCGTCCTGCTTGGCGCGCACGAGGTTGGCCTGGGCCTGCACGACCTGCGCCTGCGCGGCCGAGGCCTGCGCCTTGGCCTGCTGGATGGCGGCGTCGGCCTGCACCATCTGCTGCTGCACGCTGGCGATCTGGGCCTGGATCTGCTCGACCTTCACGCCCTGGTCGGCCGGATCCAGCTCGGCCAGCACGTCGCCGGCCTTGACGATCTGGTTATCCTCGAACAGGACTTTGGTCACGACACCCGGGATGCGCGACGACACCGGGTGCACGTGGCCCGTGACGTAGGCATTCTCGGTCTCGACGAAATTATGGCTGCGGTACCACATGCGGCCACCGGCGGCCAGCGCGGCGGCGGCGATCAGGCCCACCACGATCAGCACGCGCTTCGGCGGACCCTTGGCGGCGTTGGCCGGAGGGGCCGGCGGGACGGCAGCGGCCGGCTTGTGGTCGACCGTGGTTTGCGTATCAGGCATGTGAAACTCCGAAAAGAAATGAAATGTGTTCGTCGCATTATTGGACAACTTTTTGCCGAAGTCAAGAAATGAAACGGTTGCATTTCATTTGAGATTGCACTAGCATGGAGCCCATGGACAAACATATGCATGACGCATCCGAATGCCCCGTCAAGGGCGCGGGCCGGCCCAAGGCCGCCGACGTCGAGGCGCGCACGCAGGAGTTGCTGCATGTCGCCGGCACCCTGTTCCTCAAGAACGGCTATACGAAGACGAGCCTCGAATCGATCGCCCGCGCGGCGCGCGTCGCGGTGCGGACGATCTACGTGAAATTCGGTGGCAAGGAAGGCTTGCTGGCCGCCGTGCTGGCGAATAAACGCCACCGCTTCTTCCGCAGCCAGCCGATGGAGACGGACACCCGCCCCCTCCGGGAGATCATCGACGACTTCGCGCACCAGATGTATGCGCTGGTCACGTCGCAGGAAGCGATGGACCTGCAGCGCATCGTGCTGGCCGAGGCGCCGACGAACCCGGAACTGGCCGATGCCTTCTGGAATAGCGGTCCGCGCATGACGCGCGAGATGCTGGGCCGCTTCTTCGCCCGGCCGGACATCCGCGCCCAGCTGCGTCCCGACCTGCCGTTCGACCTGCTGCCCTGCCACCTGATGAGCACTATCACCGGCGAACTGGCCATGAACCTCATGCGTCCGCATCGTGCCGTGGACCCGGAAAAAGCCAGGCGCGAGCTGGAAGGCCGGCTTGAACTGTTTTATTACAGCATCCTGCCGTCAAGAATTTAATTCCATTTGGCAAGCACAATGTGCGGCATCGCACCGACCTAATCGGTGGGAACAGCATAGCCTGTGGTCTTTGAAGGAGGATGTCATGAATACAACTAATACGAAGACGGCAGTTCGCCGCAAGGAGGGTGCATGAGCAAGTCGTCCCGTTATGAATGGCGCGACCAGCAAGCCGCGCTGCACGAGCGCATGAAGGGCTTCCTGGCCAACCCGAGCAACGAGCAGATCGAGGCCATCGTCGCCGAGATGCGCGCGTATGCCGATGCCGCACAGAGCGGCAGTATCGAGATTCCCCAGCGCTGGACTGCTTATAGCTGAGTAGGGTGGGCATTTGAGGCCGGGGGCCTCAAATGAAACGTGCCCACCAGACGCATGCGTCGCAGTAACTCCAAGGTGGGCACTGGGTGCCCACCCTACTAAACTCTTCCGCAACTCACGCTTTTCAGACGCATTTCGCGCCTCCCCAGCGCACTTTGTCGCATCGCCCCCAGCGCAGCAACGCCCCTGGCTACAGTGTGTCCATCAACACAACCACTGGAGCCCAACATGATCCGCACCGCCCTCCTGACCCTGGCCCTCGCCGCACCGTTCGCCGCTCACGCCGCCGATCTCGTCATCCACGTCGACAACGTCAAGTCGGCGTCGGGCCAGGTCATGGTCGCCCTGTACGACAACGCCGACGGCTTCCTCAAGCAGCCGGTGCGCGCGGAACGGGCGAAAGCCGACAAGGCCGGCACGACGCTCGTGTTCCACGACGTGGCGCCGGGCGACTACGGCTTCGCGGTGTTCCAGGATATCAACGACAACGGCCGCATGGACCGCAACCTGATGGGCATCCCCACCGAGCCGATCGCGTTCAGCAACAATGCGCAAGGCCGCATGGGCCCGCCGGACTTCGCGGCCGTCAAGCTGGCCGTGCCGGCCGCCGGTCTCGACACGGCCGTGACCCTGCGCTGATCGGGGAGCCGCCATGCAACGCCGCCACTTCCTCAAAGCCGGCCTCGGCTTCGCTGCCCTCGGCCTGTCCGGTCTCGCCCGCGCCGACGCCCATACGACGTACCAGCGCTTCCACGCCGCCCTCGCCCGCGACCGGGAGCTGACGGTGTACGCGAACCTGGAAGGCAACCAGCAGGGCCACGCCCACGTCGAGGGCCGGATCCCGGCCGAGCTGCAAGGCACGTTCTTCTCTTCCGCAACGGCCCCGGCCGCTTCGAACTGGGCGGCGAGCGTTACCACCACTGGTTCGATGGCGACGGCTTCGCCCAGGCCTGGCGCATCGACGGCAACACGGTGACGCACCAGGGCCGCTTCGTCGAGACCCGCAAGTTCCTCGACGAATCCGCCGCCGGCCAGTTCCTGTATCCCGCCTTCGGCACCAATATCGCGCGGCGGGGCTTTCGCGACAACGACAGCCTGAACACGGCCAACACGAACCTGCTGCCGTTCAACGACCGTCTGTATGCGCTGTGGGAAGGCGGTTCGGCGACGGAGATCGATCCCGCGACGCTCGCCACCGTCGGCATCCACACGTGGCGCGACGACCTCGCCGCGATGCCGTTCTCCGCCCATCCGAAGATCGAGCCGGACGGCACCCTGTGGAACTTCGGCGCCCTGCCCGGCGGCGACAAGCTCGCCCTGTACCGCATCGGCGCCGACGGCAAGGTGGTGCAGGCCGGCGTGGTCGAGGTGCCGAAACTCGCGCTGCAGCACGATTTTGCCGTCAGCGCGCGCCACCTGGTCTTCGTCGTGCCGCCGTACGATATGCCGGATGACGCGACCCTGAGCCTGGCCGACCGTCACGTGTGGGCCGGCGACAAACGGGGCGCGCGCATCGTCGTCGTCGCCAAGGACACGCTCGCGGTCCGGCGCGTCTACGACCTGCCGCCGCGCATGGCGTTCCACTTCGGGAATGCGTGGGATGAGGCCGGCGGCAACGTCACGCACGTCGACCTCGTGCTGCACGACGGCGATTTTCTGAAGGCGACGAGCCGCGTGATGGAAGGCGAGCGCGAACCGAACCGGCCCGCCCTCCACGCCGCCATGCGGATCCGCCTCGATCACGCCGGCGGCACCCTGTCCACGACCCGTTTGCTCGACGGCGCCGAGTTCCCCCGCGTAATGCCGCAGGCCGTCGGCCGGCGCCACGGGTGCCTCGCCATGCTGTCCAGCGATGCGCGCAATACGTCGCTGATGCTCGACACGGTGAACGTCGTCGACGTGGAGCGCGGCCGCACGGACAGCTGGCGCTTCGCCGCCGGCTGGCGCGCCGAGGAACACGTGCTCGTGCCGCGCAAGGGCGCCCGGTCCGAAACGGACGGCTGGCTCGTCGGCGTCGCGCAGGACACGAACACGGCCACGAGCATGCTGACCGTGTTCGACGCGGCGCGCGTGGGCGCGGGTCCGGTCGCGCTGGCGCGGCTGCCCTATCGCACACCGCATTGTTTCCATGGTAACTTTCTGGCTGCTTAAGATAACGACACCATGACGACACCCGCCACGACCTCGATGCACCCGCTGGACTCGTTCCCGCCCTTCCGGCGCTGGCGCCCTTCGCCGCTGCGCAACGTCGTCTACACGTTCGTGTGGAATGGCCTCATCGGCGTCGCGCTCACCGGCGCGGTCTACCTGTTCGGCAGCCGCCCCCCGTTCGGTGCACAACTGGCGGAAATGCTGCTCGCGTCGAACGTCATCGGATTCCTCATCCACGGCATGGTGCGCCTGCTGCGCCGCATCGCACCGGGACGGAACACCACGGCGATGCGGGCCGCCCGCCTGCTGCTGACGGCTTGCTGCGCCCTGCTCGGCATGGCCATCACGGACGCCGTGCTCGGTCGACGCGGCACGTTCGATACGCTGCTGCACACGGGCCTGCTGGCGCGCTACCTGCCGGCCGCCGTCGTCGTCGCGCTGTTGATGGTCGCCATACTGACTGCCGGCGAACGCCGCGCCGCCCGGGAGATCGAGGCAGTGCGCCAGCAGGAACAGATTGCCGAGGCGGCGCGCCTGCTCGCGGAAGCGAAGCTGCGCACCCTGCAGGCCCAGATCGAACCGCACTTCCTGTACAACACGCTGGCCAATGTCGTGAGCCTGATCGGTTCCGACCCGGTGCGGGCCCGCCACATGCTCGAGCGCCTGATCGATTTTTTGCGCGCGAGCCTGTCCGCGAGCCGGGCGGACCACGCGACCCTGGGCGGCGAGATCGACCTCGCCCGCGCCTACCTGGACCTGCTGACGGTGCGCATGGGCACGCGGCTGCGCTACCGCATCGACGTGGACGACGCCTGCCGCGCCGCCACGATCGCGCCGATGCTGATCCAGCCGCTCGTGGAAAACGCCGTCATGCACGGCATCGAGCCGAAGGTGGATGGCGGCACCATCGTCGTGCGCGCGCGCCGGACGGACGACGGCCTGTGCGTGGAAGTCCTGGATGACGGCGTCGGCCTCGTGGCGGCCGCGCCCCGGCCCGGCGGCGGCGTGGGCCTGTCGAATTTGCGCGAGCGGCTGCGCACCTTGCACGGGAATCTTGCTAAAATACAATTGCTCGAAAATCAAGACGGAGGCGTCACCTCGCGTCTGACCCTGCCCATGTAACCGTTTTATCGAGGTGCCGCCATCGACCCCATCCGCGCCCTGCTCGCCGACGACGAACCCCACCTGCTGGCCTACCTCGAAGAACAACTGGCCGCCGCCTGGCCCGACCTGCGCATCGTCGGGCGCGCCGGCAACGGCATCGAAGCGCTGCGCCTGATCGACGAACTCGCGCCCGACGTCGTCTTCCTCGACATCCAGATGCCCGGCCTGACCGGCCTCGACCTGGCCGCCCGCCTCGTCGACGACGACAAGGCGCCGCGCATCGTGTTCACGACGGCGCACGAGGCGTATGCGCTGCAGGCGTTCGAGCACGCCGCGTTCGACTATCTGCTCAAACCCATCCGGCTGGAGCGATTGCAACGCACCGTCGACCGTTTGAAGGAAACGCTGGCCGCGCCGGCGCCGGCCGCGCCATCCGCCGACATGCTGGCCGGCCTGTTGCGCCAGCTCGGCATGGCGCCGGCTGCGCAGGCTCCCGCACCGGCACCGGCGGCTCCCTTGCAGTGGATCCGCGCCGCGCAGGGCCAGGAAACCCGGCTGATCGCGATCGACGAAGTCATCTACTTCCAGAGCAACGACAAGTACACGAGCGTGTTCGTGGCCGACGGCGAGCACCTGATCCGCACGCCCATGCGCCAGCTGCGCGACCAGCTCGACCCGCAGCAGTTCTGGCAGATCCACCGCGGCGTGATCGTCGCGGCGCGCCACGTGGCCGGCACGCGCACGGATTTCCGCGGCCGCCTGCTGGTAAAACTCAAAGGGCGCGACGAGCAACTCGTCGTCAGCCGCAACTACGCCGACCTGTTCCGCCAGATGTAAATCCCGCATTACGAAAAGGCCTTTCACGATCTGCTTCGCCTTTACGAAAAGGTCGTGCATAATAGCGTCTGTCCTATGTCTTATATAAGACTTAGTCGCACGGAAAGATGCGACGGCGCGGCTGCCGGAGTATGATCCCTCGATCTGTTCACCACGCTGCGACGGGTGGCTCGGACAGCCGATGACTTTTTAGTATTAGTATTCCAAACCCCTCCCGCACATCGAGGAACCAGCGTATGAGCAGTGATCAGACCATCATCTATACCCTAACCGACGAGGCGCCCCTGCTGGCCACCCACGCCTTCCTGCCCGTCGTCGAAACGTTTGCCAAACCCGCCGGCATCCGTATCGAAGAGAGCGACATCTCCGTCGCGGCGCGTATCCTGGCCGCCTTCGCGGACCGCCTGCCGGCGGACCAGCGCGTGCCGGACACGCTGTCGGAACTCGGCAAGAAGACGCTGCAGCCGGACGCCAACATCATCAAGCTGCCGAACATCTCGGCATCGGTGGGCCAGCTGCAGGCAGCCATCAAGGAGCTGCAGGGCAAGGGCTACGCCATTCCCGACTACCCGGCCGATCCGAAGACGGACGAGGAAAAAGAGATCAAGGCCCGCTACGGCAAGTGCATCGGCTCGGCCGTGAACCCGGTCCTGCGCGAAGGTAACTCGGACCGCCGCGCGCCGAAGGCCGTCAAGGAATACGCCCGCAAGAACCCGCACTCGATGGGCGAATGGTCGCAGGCATCGCGCACGCACGTGTCGCACATGACCCACGGCGACTTCTACCACGGCGAGAAGTCGATGACGCTCGACCGCGCGCGCGACGTCAAGATGGAACTGATCACCAAGAGCGGCGAAACCATCGTGCTGAAACCGAAGGTCTCCCTGCTGGACGGCGAGATCATCGACTCGATGTTCATGAGCCGCAAGGCCCTGCTCGAGTTCTACGAACAGCAGATCGAAGACGCGCACAAGACCGGCGTGATGTTCTCGCTGCACGTGAAGGCGACCATGATGAAGGTGTCGCACCCGATCGTGTTCGGCCACGCGGTCCGCACCTTCTACAAGGAAGCGTTCGAAAAGCACGGCGAGACGCTGGCGGCGCTGGGCGTGAACGTCAACAACGGCATGGCCGACCTGTACAACAAGATCGCCAAGCTGCCGGATTCGCAGCGCGAAGAAATCATCCGCGACATCCACGCCTGCCAGGAACACCGCCCGGCGCTGGCGATGGTCGACTCGGCCAAGGGCATCACCAACTTCCACTCGCCGAACGACGTGATCGTCGACGCATCGATGCCCGCGATGATCCGCGCCGGCGGCAAGATGTACGGCGCCGACGGCCGCCTGAAGGAAGTCAAGGCCGTGATCCCGGAATCGACGTTCGCCCGCATCTACCAGGAGATCATCAACTTCTGCAAATGGCATGGCGCCTTCGACCCGCGCACGATGGGCACCGTCCCGAACGTCGGCCTGATGGCCCAGCAGGCCGAGGAATACGGCTCGCACGACAAGACCTTCGAAGTGCAGGAAGACGGCGTCGCCAACATCACCGACCTGGCGACCGGCGAAGTGCTGCTGTCGCAGAACGTCGAGAAGGGCGACATCTGGCGCATGTGCCAGGTGAAGGACGCGCCGATCCGCGACTGGGTCAAGCTGGCCGTCACCCGTGCCCGCAACTCCGGCATGCCGGCCGTGTTCTGGCTGGACCCGTACCGTCCGCACGAGAATGAACTGATCAAGAAGGTCAAGACGTACCTGAAGGATTACGACACCGAAGGCCTGGACATCCAGATCATGTCGCAGGTGCGCGCGATGCGCTTCACGCTGGAGCGCGCGTTCCGCGGCCTGGACACCATCTCGGTGACCGGCAATATCCTGCGCGACTACCTGACCGACCTGTTCCCGATCCTGGAACTGGGCACGAGCGCCAAGATGCTGTCGATCGTCCCGTTGATGGCCGGCGGCGGCATGTACGAGACGGGCGCCGGCGGTTCGGCACCGAAGCACGTGCAGCAGCTGACCGAAGAAAACCACCTGCGCTGGGACTCGCTGGGCGAATTCCTCGCGCTGGCCGTGAGCTTCGAAGATCTGGGCCTCAAGACCGGCAACGCGAAAGCCAAGCTGCTGGCCAAGACCCTGGACGCCGCCACCGGCAAGCTGCTGGACAACCGCAAGTCGCCGTCGCCGAAGACCGGTGAACTCGACAACCGCGGCAGCCAGTTCTACCTGTCGATGTTCTGGGCCCAGGAACTGGCGCAGCAGACGGAAGACGCCGAACTGGCCGCCTACTTCGCGCCGCTGGCCAAGCAACTGCTTGATAACGAGCAGAAGATCGTCGCGGAACTGATCGAGATCCAGGGCAAGCCGGTCGACATCGGCGGCTACTACAAGCCGGACGATGCCAAGGTCAAGGCCGTGATGCGCCCGAGCGCCACCTTCAACAAGGCACTGGAAAGCGTCGGCGCCTGATCTCTGAGTCAGTCGTTCGATAAACCCCGGTTCCGCTTCATGCGGACCGGGTTTTTTTGCATTTGGTGGGCACGGGGTGCCCACCTTTTTGGTCAAGCCAATTTCATATTTGGTCTAAAAATATTTAAACCGGCCCGACCAATTTAAATATCCTCGTGCTAACATTTCCCGACCTGGCGGCCCGGCATCCCGGCCAGGCACCGCCACGGCTCATCGGGAATAACAATGAAAACGACTACAATCTTGGAGACCCTGGTCCTGGCAGCCCTTGCCATCGGCCAGGCACAGGCAGCACCGCTTTCCCTGCAAGACGCCCACATCACCGCCACCTACAACGGCAGCGCGGCCGACGTCCTCGGACTCGACCACCTGTTCGCCCAGGAACCCGGCAGCAACACGAGCACGCTCGACCCGACGAACAGCGGCGTGGAATTCCTCACGGCCGACGCCCTGTTCGGCTTCGATTTCGCCGCGGACGGCACGCTCGTCATCTACGAGAACATGCCCGTCCCCGCCGGCGACTACAAGCTGACTTTCGACTTCAGGGCAACGCTCCCCGCCGCGATCACCAGCTTCACGCTGCTGGACGGCAGCGCGGTCGACGGCCTGCCTGGCTTGAGCATCGTCGATGGCCACACCATCGCCGTCGACCTGGGCGGACTTGCGTGGCACGGCGACTTCGGCGCCATCACGGCGCGGATCGGTGCCGCGGACGTCCCCGAACCCGCGGTCCCCGCCCTGCTGCTGGCCGGCGCCGCCGGTCTCGCGTTCAGCCGCCGCCGCACCCGCAGCAACTAAGCCACCGCCCTCAGGAGACTTTCATGAGATACACACGTATCAGGGCGGCGCTCGCGCTCGCCGCGCTCTGCCTCACCGTCAATGGCGCCAACGCCGCCACCGATCCGGCCCGCGCCACCGCGCCGCCCGACGGCTGGGCGAGCCAGGGCGGCGGCACCATCGCCGGCGCCAACGCCGCCCTTGAGCAGATCTACACCGTGACGAACCGCGCGCAGCTGCTCGCGGCCATCGCCAACGGCGGCACGACGCCCAAGATCATCAAGCTGTCCGGCCTCGTCGACATGACGGAAGGCCGGCCGTATACGAGCACCGCCGACCAGTCCGCGCGCGGCGCGATCCGCCTCAAGAGCAACACGACCCTGATCGGCGACGGCGCCGGTTCCGGCCTCGTCAACGGCCACATCATCCTGTCGAACGTCAGCCAGGTCATCATCCGCAACCTCAGGATCCAGAACCCGTGCGACGTGGGCCCCGTGTGGGACCCGACGGATGGATCGACCGGCAACTGGAACGCGGCCTATGACGCCATCGGCATCTCCGGCTCCGACCACGTCTGGATCGACCACAACTCGTTCACCGACGCGCCGGTCACGGATAACTACCTGCCCATCGAGAACGGCCACGTGAAGCAGTGCCACGACGGCGCCGTCGACATCACCAACGCGTCCGACTACGTGACCGTGTCGTACAACGTGTTCGGCGAACACGACAAGAACAACCTGATCGGCTCGAGCAGTTCTGCCACGGCCGACGAGGGCAGGCTGCGCGTCACCTTCAGCAACAACGTGTTCCGCGCGATCCAGTCCCGTGCGCCGCGCGTGCGCTTCGGCCAGGTCCATCTCTTCAACAACTACTACGTGGGCAGCAAGACGGCCGCCGTCTACGCCAACAGCTACAGCGTGGGCACCGGTACCAATGCGAAGATCCTGTCGAACGCGAACGTGTTCGAGATCGCCGGTGCGGCCGGCTGCGACAGCGTGGTCCGCAATCCGGGCGACGCCACCGCCGGCACCTTCAAGGACACCGGCTCGCTGCTGAACGGCGCAGCGCTGGGCGCGTGCACGGTCTCCAGCGCGACGACGTGGACGCCGCCGTACGCCTACACGCCGCGCCCGGCCGCCCTCGTGAAAGCGAACGCGCTGGCACAGGCCGGCGGCGGCAAGCTCACGACCGCGATCACGGGCACGGGCAAGACCACCATCGATACCGGCCCCACCCTGAACTGCCCCGCCACCGGCCTGTACTTCTGCGACGATTTCCAGTCCGGCAGCACGGCCAGATGGAACCTGCTGCCGGTATCCGGCCCGAACGGCACGTTCAACGTGACGGAAGAAGCGGCCGGCAGCGCCAGCAAGGTGCTGCAATACACGGCCGCGACGACGGGCGGCGTGCTCGCGCTCGTGAAGCCTGACGCGTTCGGCGGCGTACTGTCCGCCGACTATTACGTGGAAGCGCGCATCCGCCCGATGGCCAACGGCACGACGGGCAGCAAGCAGCTGTACCTCGTCGCACGCTATGCCGATGCAAACAACTGGTATGGCGCGGGCCTGAACGTCCAGAGCAGCACGACGAGCACCCAGGTCGAGATCGCACGCATGCTGAACGGGACGCTCAGCCGCCCGAAACAGGTCAAGGCGCCGATCGCGATGGATGCCCAGTTCTACACGGTCCGTTTCGAAATGATCGGCACCACGCTCACCGTTTACCTGGACGGGAAGAACCTCGGCAGCGTGACCGATGCGTCGTTCGCACAGCGTGGATTGATCGGCCTGTACACGGCCAACAAATCGTTCCAGGTCGACGATGTGCGCGTGGGCGATCCGCGCCAGAAACCCGTGCAGCTGACGCTCGATCCGGCCGCGACGACCTACACGGCCGAAGCGGGTGATGCACCCCTGAACATCGCCGTCACGGCCGTCACGGCGGACGGCACGGCCGACAGTTTCAGCGTCGCGTCCAGCAATCCGGCCGTCGTCGGCGCGAGCGCGAACGGCAACACCGTCACCTTGACGCCGCTGTCCGCCGGCACGGCCGGCATCGTCTTCACGAGCGGTTCCGAACCGGGTCTCACGCGCACGATCGCCGCGACGATCGGGGCACAATTCGTCCAGCCGACGCAGACGTACCCGCTTGCGGGCGCCAGCAGTCCGGCCGCGCAGGCGGGCGCGGTCAATGTCGACACGGTCCTGAAGCTCACCTTCGACAGCCCGCCGACACTCGGCGCGAACGGCAGCATCCGCATCTTCCGCAAGGCCGACGATGCGCTCGTCGACGTGATCCGCACGAGCGGCGAGACGGATGCCCTCGGCTACCCCGGCCAGGCCCTCGTGCGGCGCGTGAACACGGCGCCGATCCGCATCGACGGCAACACGGTGCGCATCGCGCCGCACTCGGGCAAGCTCGCCTACGGCACGGAATACTATGTCGCGATTGCCGATGGCGTGTTCACCAACACGACCCTCGGCGGCCTGCCCTTCGTCGGCATCGGCAGGCTCGGTGGCTGGTCGTTCACGACGAAGGCATCGGCCCCGACCGCCAGCACCGTCACCGTGGACGACGACGGCAGCGCCGACTTCCGCACCGTGCAGGGCGCGCTGAACTACGCGATGCAGAACTTCGCGAAGACGGCACCGGTGACGATCACCGTGAAGAACGGCATCTACGACGAGCTGCTGTACCTGAACGGCAAGGACAACGTCACGCTCAAGGGAGAGAGCCGCGACGGCGTCGTGATCCGCTACACGAACAACGAGACGCTGAACGCCGGCACCGGCAGCAGCCAGTCGCCGACGGTGGCCGGTTCCCCGGCGGGCGGACGGGCCGTCATGTTGGTCGAGAACGCGGACATGCTGGTGCTCGACACGCTCACGATCAACAACACGACGATCCGCTCGGCGTCGATCTCGGGCCAGGCGGAGACGCTGTACTTCAACAGCGACACGCGCCTGATCGCGAAGCACGCGAACTTCACGAGCGAGCAGGACACGCTGAACCTGAAGGGCTGGGCGTGGTTCTACGACACGCTCGTGGCGGGCAACGTCGACTTCATCTGGGGCAGCAGCCACGCGGCCCTGTTCGAGAACAGCGAGATCCGCAGCGTGGGCGACAGCGCCAACGCGTCCAGCGGCGGCTACGTGCTGCAGGCGCGCGTGCCGGCGGCGACGGACATCGGCTACGTTTTCCTGAACAGCGCGCTGACGCACGGTCCCGGCCCCGGTCCGAACCACGGCGACGTGCCGGCCGGCGCGACGTACCTCGCGCGCAGCCCGGGCACCACGACCACGTGGGACAACGTCGCCTTCGTCAACTGTCGGATGGATGCGCACGTGGCGCCGGCCGGCTGGGCGGGCCAGGGCGTGAACGGCCAGCCGGCGCCGAATCCGGCCGTGGCGACGCCGGATGCCGGGTGGCGCGAATACGGCAGCACGACGCTGGCCGGCACACCGCTCGACCTGCGCACGCGCGTGGGCGGCTACGTGCTGTCCGATGCGGACGTGGCGAACCGTTTCGCCACGCGTGCCAAGGTGTTCGCGGCCTACGGCGGCGGTGCGGGGTGGAATCCGCAGCCGTGATCAGGGCAAGCCCTGCACGTAGCCCTCTTTCGGATAGTCGATGACGTAGTCGACATCGAAGCGGACCGTGTCGTTCGGCTTCAGGGTCCGCGTCCAGCCGACCAGTCCGCGCCGCTGCTCCCAGTCGCGGACGTCCGGCTCCGGACGCAGGGCCGTCTTGACGGTCACCTTGTCCGATTCGCTGACCGGCGTCGGTTCGAGCACCAGCACGTCGATGGGCTGGCGATGGGTGCTCGTCACGACGTACGTCTGCGCGATGCGGCGCTGGTTGGCGCCGTTGAAGAAGCCCGTCTGGCCGGACTTGCGGTCGCGGTCCTCGATCTTGACGCGTACAAGCGGATCGCGTCCGAACGCCAGCCTGAACCGCTCGCCCGCCTGCGGATCCCAGCGCAGCGCGCCGACATAGGTGCCGTCGCGCTGCAGCTGCACCTGGCCGGGCAGCCAGACGCCGTCGGGCCGCGCCGCCTGCGCTGTCAGGACCGCCGCGTCGTTGCCGCTCCGCGGCGCGACGACGACGCGCTGCTCCGCCTTCAACGTCTGGTGCGACAGGCTGACGGCGATCTCGCGGCCGTCCGATGCCAGCGTGACGCGAGCCGGCACCTCGAACTCGGTCGTGAAATTCCCCTGCGATTCCAGGATGGGCGGAATGTAATCGTCGCTCGCGGCGGCGGGTGCCGGCGGCGGGGGCGGCGCTGCCGGCGCGAACAACTTGGGCGCCCGCGCATACGCCGCGACCGTTACGGCAGGCGGCTGGTAATCCAGCAGCCACGGCGATGGATCGGGCGCGACCACGACGAGGCTCGGCTGCCCAGTCGACAGGCGCAGTTTGACGTTGCTCCAGTCCTCGCCCGTCTTTTGCGAAATCGTCGCCATCCGCTCCAGGTCGAGGGCGGACGCATTCGTGTCGAGCGATGCACGGTACGCCGGCTTCCAGCCCGCGCGGTCGACCTGGTACGTCAGCACGATCTTCCCGCCCTGCCGGGCCGCCACCTGCACCGTGATCGTCCGTCCCGCGCGCGCGCCGGCCCGCGCCTGCGCGAGGTCGCGCTTCGCGGCGTCGAGCTGCTTCGTCAACGCGCGCTTTTTCGTCTCGTCGTTGCGGATGCGCTCGAACGCATCGAACGCGCCCTTGCGGATCGCGTCCAGCGTGCCGGCCAGGTTCTTCGCATCGACGGGCGCAGGCTTGTCGCCGCCCGTGCCCAGCTTTTCGAGATAGCCCTGCACGATCTGCGCCGACCTGATGTCCGCGTCGATCGCGGCGACCTGGTCCTGCAGCGCCTGCACCTTCGCCTCGAGGTCCGCCTCGCGCGCGCTCGGGCTGTCGGCCCTGGCCTGGTCGCGCGTGACGACCTGCCCGACCTGGATGCCGGGGTCCGCCTGCAGCCGCACGGTGTCCTTGTCGAAGTTGGCCGGCAGGCCCGTGATCTCGACCTGCGTCGTGCCCGGCGCGACCTGTGCGACGCGCTCCACCGTGGCGCTGCCGGGGTACAGCGTGACGCTCTGGATCGGAGCTTCCGTCGCCGCGGCGGTCGTCACGACGAACGCCAGGCCGACTGGCCATGCCTGCTTGAATTCCATGATGCTCCTTTGGGGGTTGAACCCGCCGAGCTTAGCAAATGGCGCTGTCGGAAAAGCCGCGAAATGTAACGATGTCAATCATCATCTTATGACAACGTTGTTGTTGTACAATTTCTTTTGCGACAAGTCGCATACCTTACTCTCCTGGAGATAAACCATGTTTCGTAAATGTCTTGCCGAATTCCTCGGCACGTTCTGGCTCGTGCTGGGCGGCTGCGGCAGCGCCGTGCTGGCCGCCAAATTCGCCGACGTCGGCATCGGCCTCGCGGGCGTCTCGCTCGCCTTCGGCCTGACGGTGCTGACGGGCGCCTATGCGTTCGGCCCGATCTCGGGCGGCCACTTCAACCCGGCCGTCACGGTCGGCCTGTGGGCCGGCGGCCGCTTCCCCGCGCGCCACATCGTCCCCTACATCGTCGTGCAGGTCTGCGGCGCCGTCGCGGCGGCGGCCGTGCTGTATGCGGTCGCGAGCGGCAAGCCGGGCTTCGACCTCGCCGGCGGCTTCGCGTCCAACGGCTATGGCGAGCATTCGCCGGGCAACTACTCGCTCGGCGCCGCCCTCGTGACGGAGCTGGTCATGACGTTCATGTTCGTGCTGATCATCCTCGGCGCGACGCACACGCGGGCACCGGTCGGCTTCGCGGGACTCGCGATCGGGCTGGCGCTGACCCTGATCCACCTGATCAGCATCCCCGTCACCAACACGTCCGTCAACCCGGCCCGCAGCACGGGCCCCGCGCTGTTCGTCGGCGGGTGGGCGGTCGCGCAACTGTGGCTGTTCTGGCTCGCGCCGCTGGCGGGCGGCGTGCTGGGCGGCGCCGTGTACCGCATCCTGCTCGAGCGCGACGAGACCGAGCCGGCGGTGGCAGGACGTCCGGTCCGCACCTGAACGCCGGCCGGACACGGCGCACAGGCGGGCTGCTGCACGATTTTGCTGGCGGCCCGCCGCGCGGCACCTAGAATGGTATGAGCGTCACGCCCCGCGGGCGCGGTGGCGTGGCGCCCTCATTCGGGAGGTTGCCATGTATCGTAAATGTCTCGCCGAATTCATCGGCACATTCTGGCTCGTGCTGGGCGGCTGCGGCAGCGCCGTGCTGGCCGCGACGTTCCCCGACGTCGGCATCGGCTTCACCGGCGTCGCCCTGGCCTTCGGGCTCACCGTGCTGACGGGTGCCTACTCGCTTGGCCCGGTCTCCGGCGGCCACTTCAATCCGGCCGTGACGGTCGGTCTCTGGGCCGGCGGCCGCTTCCCCGCCCGCCAGATCGGGCCGTATATCATCGTGCAGGTTGCCGGCGCCATCGCCGCGGCGGCCGTCCTGTACGCCATCGCGAGCGGCAAGCCGGGCTTCGATGCGGCGGCCGGCTTTGCCGCCAACGGCTATGGCGCGCACTCGCCCGGCAACTACTCGCTGGGGTCGGCGCTGATCACGGAAGTGGTCATGACCTTCATGTTCGTGCTGGTCATCCTCGGCGCCACGCACACGCGGGCACCGGTCGGCTTTGCCGGTCTCGCGATCGGGCTGGCGCTGACCTTGATCCACCTGATCAGCATCCCCGTCACCAACACGTCCGTCAACCCGGCCCGCAGCACGGGCCCCGCGCTGTTCGCGGGCGCCTGGGCGCTTGCGCAATTGTGGCTGTTCTGGCTCGCGCCGCTGCTGGGCGGCGTACTGGCCGGCATGTTGTACCGCGCCGTGCTGGAACGCGACGTGCCCGAGCCTGCGGTGGAAGGCCAGCCCGACGTGGGACTGCGGCCGGCCCACCGCTGATCAGCGCGCGGCGTCCCTGCGTACCACGACCCCGTCCTTCATCACGAACACCGGCCGTTCGGTGACCGTGATGTCGGCGACGGGGTTGCCCGGCACCGCCACGACGTCCGCCAGCTTGCCCGCTTCCAGCGTGCCGACGCGCTCGAACGTGCCCAGCAGGCGCGCCGCGTTGGCGGTGCCGGCCAGCAGCGACTGCGCGGGCGTCAGACCGTTCTCGACCATGTAGCGGAACTCGCGCGCGTTGGTGCCGTGCGCACCGACGCCGGCGTCCGTGCCGAGCGCGATCGGCACGCCGATCTGCACCGCGTGGCGGAACGTCTGGCGCGAGTGCGCCGCGGCGGCGCGGCCCTTTTCCGCGATCGCGGGCGGGAACGTCGCGATTTTATCCTCGACGTGCGCGATGGCGGAGATCGTCGGCACGAGGTACACGCCCTTCGCCTTCATCGCGCGCAACGTGTCGTCCTCGATGAAACTGCCGTGCTCGATCGAATCGACACCGGCCGCCACCGCCATCTTCGCGGCCTTGTCGCCATGCGCATGCGCCGCCACCTTGCGGCCCCACGCGTGCGCCTCGCCGATGACGGCATTCATCTCGTCCTGCGACAGCTCCGGCGCATCGACGGGATCCGACAGCGACAGCACGCCGCCCGACGGCATGAACTTGATGACGTTGGCGCCGTACTTGATCTGGTAGCGCACCGCCGCGCGGCATTCTTCCGGCCCGTTGCACACGCCTGCAGCGGCCCGGCCAGCGGCAACCTGTGCGGCGGGATCGGGTCCTGGTCCGCATGGCCGCCGGTGGAGCCGACCGCATAGTTCGACACGAGCATGCGCGGCCCCGGCACCTTGCCCGCGTCGATGGCATTGCGCAGGCCAAGGGCGACCCAGTCCGCCGAACCGACGTCGCGCACCGACGTGAAGCCCGCCTCCAGCGTGATGCGCGCGTAGTACGCGCCGTACAGCGCCTGCTCCGCCGGGAAGCGCATCATGTTGTCGAAGAAGTCGCCGTACCAGTTGTCGCTCATCTGGCCGGACAGGTGGACGTGGGCGTCGATGAAGCCCGGCAGCAGCGTCGCATCGCCCAGGTCGATGACCTCGGCGCCGGCCGGCACCTCGGTCTTGTCACCCTGGGCGATACGGACGATCTTGTTGCCGACGATGGTCAGCTGCGGACGGTCGACGAGCTTGCCGCTGGCACCGTCGAACATGCGCGCGGCGCGCAGGATCACGGTATGCGCGGAGTGCGGCGTGGCCGGTGCGGCGTCGGCCGCGCAGGCGTTGGCGGCCGCAAGGGAGAGGAAAGCGGTGAGGATGCGGGTTCGTGTTGTCATTGTGGGCAGCTCATCGGTAGAAAGCGCCGATGTTACGCCCGGAGACTCCCATTAACAACGTGATTGCATGCCGCACCGCGGCATATCACGCCTGCTTGCGACGGCGGCGGATGAAGGCGATGGCGCCGGCGCCCAGGCCGAACGTCGCGATGCTGACCGGTTCCGGCACGGCGTTCAGCGTGTCGTTGGCGGCGAAGGTCTTGTAGGCACCGGCATTCGCGGCCTTGAACTGGGCCTGCATCGCGCCGTCGCAGCAGTTTTCGAAACCATAGACCTTCATCACGTGGTTGCCGGCCGCGAGGTTGAGCGCCCCCTGCAGGCTACCGTTCGTCGTCCCGTAGCTGCCATTCCACCACATGTCGTGCGAATTGAAGCCGAGCGCGACGCCGTCGACGAACAGGGCGCCGCCGTAGCCGAAGTCGACGCCGGTGCGGAAGTTCCACGTGCCGGCCTGCGCCGACGTGACGCCGAAACTGACCGTCGACTCGAAGGCGTAATTGCTGTTCAGGCCGCCGAAGAGATTCTCGACCCGCAGGTTGTCGTAGGCAGCGACGGACTTGCTGCCCTTGTACCCGGCGGGTTTGGCGAGGGCGGCATCCACGGCCAGTTTGTACGCGGCCGCGCTTGCCTGGGCCGATGGCGACGTGGTCGCAACCTGCACGGTAATGACGCTGGCATTGGCATTCAGGGAAAAGCAGGCGAGCAGGGCGAGGCCGAGTTTGTTCATCGCAGATTCCTTCATGGATTTGATTATGATCAATATATCATTCCAAAAAGAACTTTGTCATTACAAAAAGGAATCTTTGTTGTCAATTGTTTACCGAGTGTCAATACGGCGCCACACGTGCTTGCCCAGCGCCGCCAGGTCGAGATCCGCATCGCCCTGCGCCACCGCATCCTGCAAGGTCGACTTCAACGTCGCGCCGAACGCCAGCGGCAAACCCTTGTCCTGGCCTGCCTCCACTGCGAGGCGCACGTCCTTCAGGCCCAGTGCCAGCTTGAAGCCGGCCGGAGAATAGCGCTCCTCCGCGATCATCCCGCCATAGCCCTTGTAGACGGGCGAGCCGGCGAACAGCGTGCTTGTGATGAGGTCGATGAAATCCGCAGCCGCCACGCCGTGCGCACGGGCCAGCGCGGCGCCCTCGCCCGTCGCCTCGATCGCGCAGGCGAGCATCAGGTTGCATGCGAGCTTGATCGCGTTCGCCTGTTCCGGTTCGCTGCCGAAGCGCCACGTCTTTTGCCCCAGCAGGTCGAACAGCGGCTGCACGCGCGCGATCAATTCGTCGCTGCCGCCGGCGAGGATGTTCAGCTTGCCGGCGGCAGCGACGTCCACGCGGCCCAGCACGGGCGCGGCGACGTAGCCGACGCCATGCTCGACGTGCAGCGCCGCCATCTCGCGCGCGAACGCAACGGAGACCGTGGCCATGTTGACGTGGATGCTGCCGGGTGCCATCGCGGCCAGCACGCCGCCGTCCAGCAGCACGGCGCGCGTCGCGTCATCGTCCGCCAGCATGGTGAAGACGACGTCGGCGATGCCGCATTCCGCGGGCGTCGCGGCCGCCTTCGCGCCCAGCGCCGCCAGCGCCTGCACGGGCTCGGGGCTGCGGTTCCAGACGTGGACGGGCTGGCCGGACTTCAGCAGGTTGGCGGCCATGTGGTGGCCCATGCTGCCCAGGCCGATGAATGCGATGCTCATGGGGAGTCTCCTTGGTCAAAAGACTATTAAACCAGCAATCGCCGACCTTCGCCGCGCCGCGCCCGCCGCCGGGATTTGCTATGCTGAGCGATACCCCACATCGTTTTCGCACGTCATGACATGGGCATCGCCATCGCCGCCTGCGCATTCCTGCTGATCGCCACGACCGTGATCCACTACGAGGTCCTGCGCCTGATGACGACGCTGCTGCCCGCGCTGCGTATCCCGCCGCGCATGCGGCTCGTGTTCGTGATCGTCGGCGCGTTCGGCGCGCACTTCCTCGAAATCCTGCTGTACGGCGCCGCCTACTACCTGCTCGCGACCCGCTTCGGCGTCGGCCAGATGGGCGCCCCCGGCCCGCTGCCGTTCACGCGCTGCCTGTACTTTTCCGCCGAGACCTACACGACGCTGGGCTACGGCGACGTCCTCCCGCACGGCGACCTGCGCCTGCTGGCGGGCATGCAGGCGCTGAACGGGATGCTGCTCATCGGGTGGACGGCGTCGTACACGTATTTGTCGATGGAGCGGTTATGGGATGACCGCGGCGGCCAGCGCTAGGCGTCCACTCGGCATCATTCCAGCGCCTCATTCATACCCCGTGCCGATCCCGAGCGGCCGCGTGCGTGCAAGCACCGTGGCCCCGGCCGGCACAGCGGCAAAGCCGACCTTCACGACCTGGTACTGGCCCATCGACCCATCCTCGAACGGCGTGTCCGTCACGGCCGGGAGCGGACTCTCGCGACCGTCCGCCAGGCGCAGCACGACGTCCGGCGCGGCGCCCGCGAGCGGATAAATCAGTTTGGCGGCTGCGCAGCGTTTGCGGAACAGGCGCAGGCCGTAGCCGGAATCGCGCTGGGCATCGATCAGTTGCTCGCACGCCGTGCGCAGGTCGGCCACGGGATACACGCCATCCTCGCGCTCGCGAATCGAATAACGACCGCTGAAAGCGTACAGCCCCTTCTGCCGGTTCAGGCTCAGCACCGCATCGTCCTCGTACGCCTGCTTGTCCATGGGGATCTGCACACGTCCCAGCGGATCGACCGGAATATCCATCTGCGTGTGCGCGCCCGCCAGGTGCACGCGCAGGCCGTCGAGACTGGCCGTCGGCGCCAACGGGCGGATCTGCATATGGGCCTGGATGAAGGGCCGGTCGCGCACGAACGGCGCGAAGAACGCGGCCGCCTTGTAGGCGCGCCGGTACGAGGCCCATTCCGGGTCGCGCCCGGCGGTCACGTTGACCTGCGGGACGGCGGCATCGGCGGCCGGCGCTTGCGTGGGTTGTTCGGCGTGTGCGGTCAGCAGGAACAGCGACAAGACAGTGGTCAAATAAGTACGCATAGGTGGTATCGGTAACGGACACCGTACGATATCCGGGCTGTTCCAGGGTCGCATGTGCCGGAAGATAGACGCGGCGGGCATGACTTCCGGCACTGGGGCTTCGTTGCACGGGTGACATAGAATTATCGTTCATCCAACTCGACGACTCCCGATGCGACGTTTCATACCACATCGCCCCACCACGCTCTGGCTGCTCGCCTGCCTGATGCTCGCCGGACCGAACGTGCTGCTGCTGGCGACCCGCGGCCCCGATGCGGAGGCGCTCGCCGCGCCGATGGGCCGGCTTGCCCAGGCGATCGCGAGCCTCTGGACGCCGGCACCGTCGCCGCTGGTCGCAGGGTCGGAACGCCGTGCGCTGGTCGGCGTGCTCATGCTGTCGGGAGAGCTGCTCGCCGTCCTCGCCTTCGGTTTCTCCACGTGGCGCATCGTGCGCCGTCCGCCGCCCCGGCAGCGCGCCAGGCTCCTGGCACTGCTGGTTGCGATCGCCGTCGCGTGCGATACGAACCTGGGCTATGTCGTGTCCGGCCAACTCGGCTTCTGGTTACCGTTGCGCCGCGCGCTGGCGTGGTCCGCCGCCCAGGCGCTGCTGTCCGGGGTCGTACAACTGCTGCTGGTCGCCTTGCCGCTGTCCGGCAACGACTTCCGGTTCGGCGTCAGCGCGCTGCTCGTCGGGGCCCAATGCGCGCTGCAGTTCGGCGTCACCGTGCTGGCCTGCGCCGCAGTGCGCGAGCGGCAGGCCCGCCTCGCGCTCGCCGTCGTCAATGCGGAACTGCTCGCCACCCAGGCCCTGCTGGCCGACACCGTCCGCGGCAGCGAGCGCCAGCGGATCGCGCGCGACATGCACGACGTCCTCGGCCATCACCTGACGGCACTCAAGCTGCACCTGGACCTGGCCATGCGCCAGCCGGACACGCCCGTCTCGGCGCCGCTGCGCACGGCCGGCGACGTCGCCGCCAGCCTGCTCGCCGACATTCGCGTGCTGGTGAGCCGGGAGCGCAGCGACAGCCCGATCGACCTGCGCGGTGCACTCGCCCTGCTGTGCGCCCGCATTCCCGAGCCCCGTATTTCCCTCGACATGGATGCCGCCATCGCCATCGACTCCCCAGCCGCCGCGCACGCGGTGTTCTGCTGCATCCAGGAAGCCGTCAGCAACGCCGTGCGGCATGCGCAAGCGGCCACGATGACGATCCGGCTGGCGCGCGATGCCGCCGGCGGCGTGGTGATCGACATCGCGGACGATGGCCGCGGCAGCGCCGGCGCCCCGCACGGCAACGGCCTGCGCGGGATCGCCGAGCGCCTGGCGCAATTCGGCGGCGACCTGCTGGCCTGGGACCGCGAGCCGGCCGGCTTCGCGCTGCGCCTGCGCCTGCCGCAGCCGGGAGCCGCATCATGATCCGCGTCGTGCTGGTGGACGACCAGACCCTCGTGCGCAGCGGCATCCGCGGCCTGCTCAATCTGACGGACGACATCCGCGTCGTGGCCGAAGCGGCCGACGGCGCCGAGGCGCCCGGCGTGGTGGCGGCCGCGCGTCCGGACCTGATCCTGCTCGACGTGCGCATGCCGCATTGCTCCGGCGTGCAGCTGCTGCAGGCCCACGGTTCCATGTGGCCGCCGGCGATCCTGCTGACCACATTCGACGACGACGACGCCCTGCTGGCCGGCATGCGTGCCGGCGCCAAGGGGTTCCTGCTGAAGGACATCTCGCTCGAACGGCTCGCGGACGGCATCCGTGCCGTCGCCGCGGGCGGGACGCTGTTCCGCCCGGGCCTGTCCGAGCGCACGCGCGACGCCTTCGCACTCGCGCAGCCGCCCGCGCCGCTGACGGAGCGCCTGACCGCGCGCGAGACGGAAATCCTCGCCCTCATGGCCGCCGGCCTGAATAACGCCGAGATCGCCGCCGCGCTCGGCCCGACCGAAGGCACCATCAAGAACCACGTGTCGAACATCCTGGCGAAGCTGGGTGTGCGCGACCGGGTCCGCGCCGTGCTGCGCGGCCTGGAGCTGTCCTATATCTGAATGTCCACCACCGTAGAGGTCACGTTGAAGTCTCTGTCGATTCCCTTGCTGTGCGCCTGCACGTCCGTGTATGCCCAATCCGCCACCACCCAGATGCCCGAAGGGACGACGGACGTCGACCTGAGCGTGATCGCCGCCGTCGTGCCGCGCGCCGAGGGCCGGGGCGACAGCCGCTTCGTGCTATTGCCGACGTTGTCCGCCCAGTGGAGCAACGGCATCTATGCGGCGCCGGGCGAAGTTGGCATGCGCCTGTCGCGCAATCCGCGCTGGAACTTCGGTCCCGTGCTCACCTACGGTGTCAAGCCGGAGCGCGCGGACAATCGGAACGCGCACAATGCATTGGGCGTGGAGGCCGGCGGCTTCATGTCCTATCGCCTGGCGCACAACCTCATGTTGTCATCGCGGCTGCTGTACGGCGGCGGCAACGACAACCGCGGCGTGCGATTCACTGCGAGCGCCAACTACGGCATCGACCTCTCGGCGCACCAGTCGCTGTGGTTCAACCTCGGCGTCACTGCGGCGAACGCCAGCTACATGGATTCCTATTTCGGCGTGGCGCCGATGCCGGGGCGTGCTCACCCGTCAGGCTACCGCCCCGGCGGCGGGCTGAAGAACCTGTTCGCGGGCGTGTACTGGAACGTCGAGCTGAGCACCAAATATTCGGTAACGACGGGATTCAACGAATCGCGCCTGGCCAGCCCCGCGGCCGACAGCCCGCTGGTGACGTCGCCGCACAACGTCAGCCTGTTCACGCAGCTGACTTACCACTTCTGACCGGCCGCTGCGGTGCCCCGCTCACTCCCTGAACAGGTGCACGAACGTCCGGCTGACCGGCAGTTTCTCGCTGCAGCCCTTGATCAGTACCTGCATGCGTTCGGCATCAAGGCGTTCCGCGGCGGCGACCGCGTTCACGTTCACCACGGTGGCGCGGTGGATCTGCCAGAAACGGTCCGGATCGAGTCCGCTGATCAGATCCTTCAGCGGCGTGCGTATCAGCGCTTCGTAGTCGCGCAACACGATGCGCGTGTAGCGGGTATCGGACTGGAAGAACAGCACCTCATCGACGTCGATCAGGCGCACCTGGCGGCCGACGCTGGCCTTGATCCAGCGGGTACGCTCCTGGCGCACGCCGGGCAGCGCGGCCTTCAGGTGGCGCAGCAGGTCGCCCATGTCCGCACCCGCGGCGGCGGGACGCTCTCCCAGCTTGTCGCGCAGGCGCGCGACCGCCTTGTCGAGCCGGTCGGGCTGCACCGGCTTGAGCAGATAGTCGACCGCGCCGGCGTCGAACGCATCGACGGCGTACTGGTCGTAGGCGGTGACGAATACCACGTGTGCCATCGTCCCGATGCGCTCGGCGACCTCGAGGCCGGACAGGCCGGGCATGCGGATGTCGAGAAAAACGGCGTCCGGCTCGTGCTCCAGGAAGCCGTCCCAGGCGTCGTTGCCGTTTTCGGCCACCAGCGCCACGCGCGCCTCGGGCCACGATTGCGCCAGCAGTTCCAGCAGGCGTTCGCGCATCAGGGGTTCGTCTTCGGCGACGAGGACAGTGGGGTGTGTATTCATGGCTGCGCTCATGGCTGCTGGCGGGGAATCGTGACGTCGGCGATCAGGCCCGGGTCGCCATCGCGCAGCGCCAGCCCGGCCCCGTCGCCGTAGGTCAGGCGCAGGCGGTGGCGCACGTTGTCCAGGCCCGTCCCACCCTCGCCGGCCCCGGACAGGATGCTCATGCCCACGCCGCCATCCTGGACGCGGATGCGCACCACGCTGCCGAGCGCCTCGGCCGAGACGTCGATCCCGCCGCCGCGCAGCGCCGGCTCGATGCCGTGCTTGATCGCGTTCTCGACCAGGGTCAGCACGATCATGCTGGGTATCCGCACCTGTTCGAGCGCGGGCGGCAGGCGCAACTCGAAACGCAGGCGCGTGCCCAGGCGCACCTGCATCACCTTCAGATACGATTCGACGAGGCCGAATTCGGCGGCCAGGCCGACCTGTTCGCTGCGGATGTCGCGCATGCTGGAGCGCAGGAAGTCGATCAGGTCGCCGGTCAGCGTGGCGGCGCGCGGGTCGCCGTGCTGCGCCAGCTGCTGCACCGCGCCCAGCGTGTTGAACAGGAAGTGCGGCTCGATCTGGGCGCGCAGCAGGCGCAGCTGCGATTCGGCCAGCTCGCGCGCCAGGCGCTCGTTCTCGGCCTCGCGCTGCAGCTGCTCGGCGAGCACCTGGTACTGGCGGTAGCGCAGCAGGCTGACGGCCAGCTGCGGCACCCAGATCAGCAGCGCGACGGCCAGCACCCATCCCAGGTGGCTCGGCAAGGCGGCAAACACGACGCGCGCCGGGACACCCTTGACCGCCACCTTGAACGCGGCATCGACGAGCACCATGACGCCCCAGAACCCGACCATCTGGCGCAGGAATTTACGCCAGTCCCTGACGATCTTCCGGTAGTTGAACCAGGCATCGAGCGTGCCGACGAGCAGCGTGATCCCGACGGCATTGGCGACGCCGATGGCGAAGGCCCAGCCCATGGCCGGCACGAAAAGATGCCACACGACGCCGCCGGCGCTGAACAGCATGAGCAGCTTCGCCAATAACCAGTAGCCGCGCGGGCCGCGGTGGGCGTCGCTGAATTCGCGCAACTGGCGGCGCTCGATCGGCGTCAGTGCGGCCAGCTTGGCGGCCAACCGGCGCCGCATCCCCGATTGCGCCACGGCCGCATGGCCCGGATCGACGAGCACGCCATGCACCTCGTCTTCCCATTCCCGATGCCACTGCACGAGTCTGCGCAACATCCTGCCTCCCTACCGTTAATTGATTGCAACAATGACAGTCTAGAGCAGCCGGGCTGCGACGCCCAGCGTGTGGGGACAAAACACGAATCCAGCGGCATGAACGACGACGCGGTGCGCCGCCATCGCACTGCATTTTCATAACGCCATCTGGGCAATTGCATTATTGACGCATGGCAACAATGTGCCATAGACTCTTTTAATATTAAATTAATTTAACAGAAATATGACGTTAACGTGACACCCCCCGTCCCGCCAAAGGAACCCGCCATGACGTTACAAACTTTGCACCGCCTCGCCGCCGCAACCTTGTTGAGCTCTGTCGCACTCTGCGGTCACTGCGCCGGATTCACACACCCGGGCACACCACTGACCGCATACGATCTCGCGACGCTCAAGTCCTACGTCGCCCAGGGCAGGCAGCCATGGAAGTCCGGCTATGACCAACTGGCGAACGACGGCAGGGCCAAGCTCACCTACGTCATGGCCGGCCCGTACGCGACCGTGAGCCGCGCGCCCGACGTGAATCTCGGGGCCTGGCGCAGCGACATGATCGCGATCTGGAATCTGTCGCGGATGTGGTATTTCACGGGGAACCCGGACTACGCGAAGAAGGCGCACGACATCCTGCTGCAGTGGGCCGCCGTCCAGACCGAGTTCTCGGGCCGCGAATCGATGCTCGACCTGGGCGACTACGCCTACATGTTCGTGGGCGGCGCGGATATCCTGCGCGGCACATGGAAGGATTGGACGGACACCGACACGGCCGCGGTGAAGGCCTATTTCGCCAACGTCCTGATTCCGGCATCGAACCCGTATGGCGAGAACATGTTCGGCGCCGCCAACAAGGGCGCGCTGGCCCTGAACGCGCTCGGACTGATGGCCATCTTCAACGACGACACCGAACTGCTGAATACGGTCGTTGCCCAGACCCGCACTCTCGCCCACATCGGCCTGCGCAGTTCCAACGACATCGGCATGCTTGGCGACTCACTGCGCGACCAGGGACACGCCCACGGACAGCTGCTGTCGTTGACGATGCTCTCGGAAGCGCTGTGGAAGCAGGGTATCGACATCTATTCCGACCTGGACAACCGCCTGCTGGCGGCAGGTGAATACTTCGCGCGCGTGAACGTACCCGCCCCCACGCCTTTCCTCCCGTTCGGCACGACCGATGCCTACTACATCGCCGACAACACGAACCACGGGTGGGGCGGCGGGCGCATCGCGCTCCACGCCCTGCACGGCGCCTACGCCGTGCGCAAGGGCCTGCAGGCGCCCTTCATCGCGCAACGACGCGTCTCGCTGCCGGTGGACGGCAGCAGCTTCATGTTCGTGAAGGACACCGATACATCGACGGCCACGCCCCCGCCGCCGCTCGCCATTCCCGCAACCGCCTCGATCACGGCGGGCTTTTCCGATACCGACATCGGGGGCGCTGTCCCGGCCGGATCGTCCTCGTACGCCAACGGCACGTGGACCGTGGCGGGCGCCGGCGCCGACAGTTGGGGCACGGCCGACAGCGGCCACTTCGCCTACCGGGCCCTCACGGGCGACGGCGCCATCATCGCGAAAGTCGAGGCGATCCAGAATACGAGCCCGTATGCCAAGGCGGGCGTGATGATGCGCACGAGCTTGGCCCAGGGCGCGCCGCGCGCCACGATGCTCGTGACGAACCAGGTCAAGGTCGAACAGAACATGCCGAACCTCTCGGTGTACGGCGGCACGAACTACGGCAACAAGGCCCTGCCCATCGCGAACACCGTGCCCTCGTACTGGGTGAAGCTGGAACGCATCGGCAACATGATCACCGGCTACGTGTCTCCCGACGGCACCAACTGGGCCGCCACCGACGTCGGCCGCATCGACGGCCCGCTGCCCGACACGATCTATGCCGGCCTGACCGTCGTTTCGCACGCCAACGGCACGCTGAACACGTCCACCTTCAGCAACGTCCAGGTCACGGGCGGCGACGGTGGCGCACCGGTCGCCATCCCTGCTGCTCCTGCCACGCTGCTGGTCGCGCCGGGCGATGGTGCCGTCCCGCTGCGCTGGCAACAGTCGTTCGGCGCCACCGGCTACGCGGTCCTGCGCTCCACCACCAGCGGCGGCCCCTACACGACCATCGCGACCGGCGTCGCGGGCGGCAGCTACGTGGACAGGTCGGTCGCCAACGGCACCACCTACTACTACACCGTCACGGCGACGAACGCCGCCGGCACGAGCGCGCATTCGCCCGAGGACAGCGCCACGCCTGTCCACCCGCTGGTGAACGTCGCCACCGGCGGCACGCCCAACGACAGCAGAAACAACGCGGCCAATGCCGCCAACGCCTTTGACCGGAACTCGCAGACGGAATGGTTTTATTCGGGCGTGATGGGCTGGCTGCAGTATGACCTCGGCCACACGGAGACGGTCCAGCGCTACACGATCATCAGCTCCTCCTTCGACAGGGTCGAGCGCGATCCGAAGGACTGGCAGTTCCAGGGCTCGAACGACGGCGTCACCTGGACGACGCTCGACACGCAAGCCGGCCAGGCGTTCACGGACCGCGCCCAGTTGAAGAGCTGCGCGGTCGCGAGCCCGGGCACCTACCGCTGGTATCGGCTCAACATCACGTCCAATAACGGCGATACCGGGTTTACGGACCTCGGCGAATTCGGGCTGTACGCGGCAAGGCCGTAAGACGTAACCCACTGTGCCCGGTCGACGTCGGAAGCACGTGACGTCGCCGGGTCGAACGCAGCGACCGATATCTCAAATGTGCCACGTAACGACGCTGTCCGTGCGTCGCGCCTGCCGCATCATTTCCAGCAGCGGAAACAAATGCTCCGCGAAATCGACCGCTTCCCGCACCTGGGGAAAATGATTCACGCCTTCAGCGGCATGGTGCAATTCGACGTCCTGCGCCAGGGCTTGTGTCGCCGCATGGTGCTTGCTCTCCGCCGTCGTCGCTTCCAGTATCCCGATCGCGTTGTCCAACTCGCCGACAGAAAAATAGCCGATGGCCGTGCTCTTGCCGAACGGCGCGAGCACCTTTTGCGCGTGGCGGTCGAGCATCAAGACATCGGCGGCGGCTTTCGATTTGAATGTGACGAGCATGGCATATCCTCTTCAAGGCTTGGCGACAGGACCAGTCTAATCGAGCACATGCAAAAAACTTGTAAAAATTGCGCTGCTCACCCTTGTGGATTAACGCCCCAAGCGAATTCCCATCTTTCAAGTCGTTTCACAAAATCCCCAAGCAAAAATACTCAAAAATAACGGGGAATTGTTAAATTGTATGATGCTCTTTTAAAAATCCACGAAATACAATTTGTTTCCGACTTGTCGGATCGCGGTCGAATGCATGATGCATATCCGGCAGCGGTTTACTCCCATTTCGAAAATTCTTGGAGGTTTTTCTAAATGAAATTTATGTCGACGAACTATAAAAAATATATCGCCGCTGCGGCCGCTGCATTCGCGGCAATTGCGATCCCGGCCCAAGCCACTGACTGCACCACCGTTTGCCAGAATGCTGCGGGCCAGGCAGGCTATAACGCGGCAATGAAAGCGCAGAACGATGCGCTGGCATACTGCTATGCCAATTATCAGGGCCAGGCGATTGGCGACTGCATGAATGGCAAGGTTCCGCAGATTCAGGCAGCGTACGACCAGGCGTATCAGCAGACGATGACTTCGTGCATGGGTTCCTGCCACTGATTTCGCCGCATCGATAAAAAACCGGGACGCACGGTCCCGGTTTCCTTTATGGCGTTGACGACGGTGCGCCCCGTGACTCCGCGGGCCATTCAATCATTTAGCAAAATTCATTGCTATCAACCAGCAATTTATGTGCTACTCTGATATCGATTCATTGCCAATCAAATGAAGTCGTCGCCTCCTATACGCTGCTAAAGGAAAAAAATGAAAAAGAACTGGATCGCCGTATCGTGTCTCCTGCTGGCCACCACGTTCGGCGCCTGCGCCGCCACGCCCGAGCCGCCGCCGAAGGTTGCCGTCGACAGCGCGATGCGCGTGCAAGCGATCGATACGCTCGTGGCAAGGCTGAACGATCACTATGTCTTTCCCGACAAGGCCAGGCAGGCCGAAGCGCTCCTGCGCCAGCGCCAGCGCGAGGGCAAGTACGATGGGATCACGGACGGCGAACAGTTCGCACAGCAGCTCACGGCCGACCTGGCCGGCGTCCTTCATGACCAGCACCTGATGGTGGGATTCGACCCCGGGCTGGTGCCGCCCGATCGTGAAGTCGGGCCGCGCCCCACCACGCGGGCCGAGTGGGAACGCCTCGCGCCCCCTGAAATTCGCCAGCGTATCCTCGCGTCCAGCCTCGGCGTGGAAAAGGTCGATCACCTGGGCTCCAGGATCGGCTACCTCGACATTTCCGGTTTCCCGCCGCCTTTCCTCGTGACCGGAAAATATGCGGCAGCGATGGACAAGCTCGCCGATACCGACGGCCTGATCGTCGACCTGCGCAACAACCACGGCGGCACGCCGGACGGGGTGGCGCTACTGGTCAGCTATTTCGTCGACGAGCGTACGCGCGTCAACGACATCTGGGATCGCGATACCGGCGTCTCCACGCCGCACTGGACGGTCGACCAGCTGGACGGCAAGCGCTATGGCGGCAAGAAGCCGGTCCTGATCCTGACGGGCCCCGGCACGATGTCGGCCGGAGAAGACTTCGCCTACACGATGCAGGCTCTGAAACGCGCCACGCTGATCGGCGAGCGGACCTGGGGCGGCGCCCACCCCACGCGTCCCTTCCGTCTCGGCGATCATTTTTTCGCCGCGATACCCGGTGCGCGCACCATCAGTCCCATCACCCACACCAACTGGGAAGGCGTGGGCGTCGTACCGGATGTCGCGGCGACGCCGGACAACGCGCTTGCGGTGGCGAAGGAGATGCTGCAACGCCGGCTTCAGGGAGCGAACTGACCGCGGATCCGGCATAAAAAAACCGGGACACGTGGTCCCGGTTTTTTACGCCGTACAGCGCTTACATCAACGCTTGCGCGGCGGCGGCAGGTCGGTGCAGACGCCTTCGTAGGCTTCCGCCGCCATGCCGATCGACTCGCCGAGGGTCGGGTGCGGGTGGATCGTCTTGCCGATGTCCACGCCGTCCGCGCCCATCTCGATGGCCAGCGCGACTTCGCCGATCATGTCGCCGGCGCTCGTGCCGACGATCGTGCCGCCGATGATGCGGTGGGTCTCGGCGTCGAACAGCAGCTTCGTGAAGCCTTCCGAGCGGCCGTTGGCGACGGCGCGGCCCGATGCGGCCCACGGGAAGTGGCCCTTCTCGACCTTGATGCCCTTGGCTTTCGCTTCGTCTTCCGTCAGGCCGACCCATGCCACTTCCGGATCGGTGTACGCGACCGACGGGATCACCTTCGCATCGAAGAAGGCCTTCTCGCCGTGCGCGGCTTCCGCGGCGACGTGGGCTTCATGCACGGCCTTGTGTGCCAGCATCGGCTGGCCCACCAGGTCGCCGATGGCGAAGATGTGCGGCACGTTGGTGCGCATCTGGCCGTCGACCGGGATGAAGCCGCGGTCGGAGACTGCCACGCCCGCGCTTTCCGCGCCGATCTTCTTGCCGTTCGGGCTGCGGCCCACGGCCACCAGCACGAGGTCGTAGACCTGCGCTTCCGGTGCCGGCTGGCCTGCCTCGGCGGCTTCGAACGTGACCTTGATCCCTTCCGGCAGCGCTTCCACGCCGACGGTCTTGGTCTTCAACATGATGTTGTCGAAGCGGGACGCGTTGAACTTCTGCCAGACCTTGACGGCCTCGCGGTCCGCGCCCTGCATCAGGCCATCCATCATCTCGACGACGTCGATGCGCGCACCCAGGGTCGAGTACACGGTCGCCATTTCCAGGCCGATGATGCCGCCGCCGATGACGAGCATGCGCTTCGGCACCTGGCGCAGTTCCAGCGCGCCGGTCGAGTCGACGATGCGCGGATCTTCCGGCACGAACGGCAGCTTCACGACGGACGAACCGGCCGCGATGATCGCCTTCTGGAACGCGACGACCTTCTTCGCGCCGTCAGGACCGGTGACTTCGATGTGGTTCGGGCTCAGGAACGTGCCGACACCCTGGACCACGTTGACCTTGCGCGACTTGGCCATGCCGGCCAGGCCGCCCGTCATCGTCTTGATGACCTTGTCCTTGTACGCGCGCAGCTTGTCGATGTCGACGTCCGGCTTCGCGAACGACACGCCCAGGTCGCCGAAGTGCGCCGTCTCGTCGATGATGTGCGCCACGTGCAGCAGCGCTTTCGACGGGATGCAGCCCACGTTCAGGCACACGCCGCCCAGGGTCGCGTACTTCTCGACGAGGACGGTGTTCATGCCCAGGTCGGCCGAACGGAACGCGGCCGAGTAGCCGCCGGGGCCGGCGCCCAGCACCATCATTTCGCATTCGATGTCGATCGGGCCGCTGTAGCTGGCCGCGTTCGGGATCGGTGCGGCCGGCGATCCGGCGGCCGGTGCCGACGGGGTCGGGTGGGCCGGCGCATACGAATCGGCCGGCTTGTTGGCCGGTGCCTGCTCGGCTGCGGCCGGTGCCGGTGCGGCTGCGGGAGCAGCAGCAGCGCCGGCACCGGCGTCGTCGACGGTCAGCAGCAGCGAGCCTTCGCTCACCTTGTCGCCGACCTTGACCTTCAGTTCCTGCACGACGCCGGCGTGGGTCGACGGGATCTCCATGCTGGCCTTGTCCGATTCGACAGTGACCAGCGACTGGTCGACCTTGATGGTGTCGCCGGGCTTGACCATCAGCTCGATGATTTCGACTTCTTTGAAATCGCCGATATTCGGGACTTTGACTTCAACGGTGCTCATGGGCTCTCCTTACAGCAGCGTCTTGCGCAGGTCGGCCAGGACATCGGCCAGGTAGGTCGTGAAGCGGGCGCCGGCGGCACCGTCGATCACGCGGTGATCGAACGACAGCGACAGCGGCAGCATCAGGCGCGGCTGGAAGGCCTTGCCATCCCACACCGGCTTCATCGAGGACTTGGACAGGCCCAGGATCGCGACTTCCGGCGCGTTGATGATCGGGGTGAACGCGGTACCGCCCAGGCCACCCAGCGACGAGATGGTGAAGGTCGCGCCCTGCATGTTGTTTGGGCTCAGCTTGCCTTCGCGTGCCTGTGCGGACAGCTCGCCCATTTCGGTGGCGATCTGCGACACGGACTTCTTGTCGGCGTCCTTGATGACCGGGACCACGAGGCCGTTCGGCGTGTCAGCCGCGAAGCCGATGTTGTAGTACTTCTTGAGGATCAGCTGGCCGTTGGCTTCGTCCAGCGACGCGTTAAAGTTCGGGAACTTCTTCAGCGCGGCGACGGAGGCCTTGATCACGAACGCCAGCATGGTCAGCTTGACCGGCGACTTGGCTTTCGCGTACGCGGCATTCGATTCGACGCGCAGGTCTTCCAGGTCGGTGACGTCGGCTTCTTCGAACTGCGTCACGTGCGGGATCATGACCCAGTTGCGGTGCAGGTTCGGGCCGGAGATCTTCTTGATGCGCGACAGCGGCAGCGCTTCGGTCTCGCCGAACTTGGAGAAGTCCAGCGACGGCCACGGCAGCAGGTTCAGGCCTGCGCCACCGCCGGCTGCGGCCGGCGCGGCCGTCGGGCCGGCGGCCAGCGCCGACTTGACGAAGCCCTGCACGTCTTCCTGGGTGATGCGGCCTTTCGGACCGGAACCCTTCACCTTGTTCAGGTCGACGCCCAGTTCGCGCGCGAACTTGCGCACGGACGGCGAGGCGTGGGCCGATGCGAAGCTCGCGGCAGGCGCTGCGGCGGCGGCGGCCGGTGCTGCGGCGGGTGCCGGAGCCGGAGCGGCGGCAGGTGCAGGTGCCGGAGCAGGCGCTGCGGCCGGAGCCGGCGCAGCAGCAGGTGCCGGTGCGGCGGCGGGCGCCGGTGCCGGAGCAGCTTCGGCACCGCCTGCAGCTTCCTCGAGCAGCAGCACGAGCGAGCCTTCGCCAACCTTGTCGCCGACCTTGACCTTGAGTTCCTTCACGACGCCCGCATGGCTCGACGGGATCTCCATGCTGGCCTTGTCCGATTCAACCGTGATCAGCGACTGGTCGACCTTGATCGCGTCGCCCGGCTTGACCATCAGCTCGATGATTTCGACTTCCTTGAAGTCACCGATGTCGGGGACTTTGACTTCCACAATGCTCATAGTGTGTTAGCTCCGTATTCTTATCGTTAGCTCAATCATACGTCGCCCCTGCGCAGGCAGGGGCCCAAGTTTGTGGCGGACCACGGGAAATTGGATCCCCGCCTTCGCGGGGACGACGTTCAGCGCGCGAGCATTACTGGGTCACAGGATTCGGCTTGTCCGGATTGATGCCGTACTTGGCGATCGCGTCCGACACCACCTTCGCGTCGATCTTGCCTTCTTCGGCCAGCGACTTCAGCGCGGCGACCGTGATGTAGTAACGGTTCACCTCGAAGAACTCACGCAGCTTGGCGCGGGAATCCGAACGGCCGAAGCCGTCGGTGCCCAGCACCTTGTACGTGCGGCCGCTCGGGATGTACGCGCGGATCTGTTCGGCGAACAGGCGCATGTAGTCGGTCGTCGCGACGATCGGGCCTTCGGAACCCTGCAGCAGCTGGGTCACGTACGGCACGCGCGGCGCTTCGGTCGGATGCACCAGGTTCCAGCGGTCGGCATCCTGGCCGTCGCGGGCCAGCAGCGTCAGCGACGGGCACGACCACACGTCGGCGGCGACGCCCCAGTCGTTCTTCAGCAGTTCGGCGGCGAACACGGACTCGCGCAGGATCGTGCCGGAGCCCATCAGCTGCACGCGCTGCTTGGCCGACTTGTCGCCCTCTTGCAGCAGGTACATGCCCTTGATGATGCCCTCTTCCGTACCCGGCTTCAGGCCCGGCTGCTCGTAGTTCTCGTTCATGATGGTGATGTAATAGAACACATCTTCCTGCTTCTCCACCATGCGGTGCAGGCCGTCCTGGATGATCACCGCCACTTCGTGCGCATACGTCGGGTCGTACGGCACGCAGGTCGGGATGGTCGCCGCGAAGATGTGGCTGTGGCCATCTTCGTGCTGCAGGCCTTCGCCGTTCAGCGTCGTGCGGCCGGCCGTACCGGCCATCAGGAAGCCGCGGGCGCGGATGTCGCCGGCCAGCCAGGCCAGGTCGCCCACGCGCTGCAGGCCGAACATCGAGTAGTACGTGTAGAACGGGATCATCACGCGGTTGTTCGTCGAGTACGACGTCGCCGCGGCGATCCACGAGCACATGCCGCCCGCTTCGTTGATACCCTCTTGCAGGATCTGGCCCGCCTTGTCTTCGCGGTAGTACATCACCTGGTCCTTGTCGACCGGCTCGTACAACTGGCCCTGCTGGTTGAAGATACCGATCTGGCGGAACAGGCCTTCCATACCGAACGTACGCGATTCGTCGACGAGGATCGGGACGATGCGCTGGCCGATGGCCGGGTCCTTCAGCAGCGCGGTCAGCGTACGCACGTAGGCTTGCGTCGTCGAGATCTCGCGGCCGGCGGCGGTCGGGTCGGTGATGGCCTTGAAGCTCGACAGCGGCGGGACCGGCAGCTTCTCGTCGGCCTGCTGGCGGCGCTGCGGCAGGTAGCCGCCGAGGGCCTTGCGGCGCTCGTGCAGGTATTTCATTTCAGGCGCGTCGTCGGACGGCTTGAAGAACGGGATGTCGGCCAGCTTGTCGTCCGGGATCGGGATGGCGAAGCGGTCGCGCATTTCGCGGATGGCCTCGTCGTCCAGTTTCTTGGTCTGGTGCGCGGTGTTGCGTGCCTCGCCCGACTTGCCCATGCCGAAGCCCTTGACGGTCTTCACGAGCAGCACGGTCGGGGTGCCCTTGTTTTCCTGGGCGTTCTTGAAGGCCGCGTAGATCTTGTGCGGATCGTGGCCGCCGCGGGTCAGGCGCCAGATGTCGTCGTCGGTCATGTTCGCGACCATCTTCAGCAGCTCGGGGTGCTTGCCGAAGAAGTGCTTGCGCACGTACGCGCCGTCCTTCGCCTTGTAGTTCTGGTATTCGCCGTCGACGGTTTCCATCATCACGCGCTGCAGGATGCCGTCCTTGTCCTTGGCCAGCAGGGCGTCCCAGCCCGGGCCCCAGATGACCTTGACGACGTTCCAGCCGGCGCCGCGGAAGTCCGCTTCCAGTTCCTGGATGATCTTGCCGTTGCCGCGCACCGGGCCGTCCAGGCGCTGCAGGTTGCAGTTGACGACCATGACGAGGTTGTCCAGCTTTTCGCGTGCGGCCATGCCGATCGCGCCCATCGATTCCGGCTCGTCCATCTCGCCGTCGCCGCAGAAGACCCAGACCTTGCGGTTGTCGGTCTTGGCGATGCCGCGGGCTTCCAGGTACTTCAGGAAGCGCGCCTGGTAGATCGCCATGATCGGGCCCAGGCCCATCGACACGGTCGGGAACTGCCAGAAGTCCGGCATGAGTTTCGGGTGCGGGTACGACGACAGGCCCTTGCCGTCGACTTCCTGGCGGAAGTTCAGCAGTTGCTCTTCGGAGAGGCGGCCTTCCAGGAAGGCGCGGGCGTAGATGCCCGGCGACGAGTGGCCCTGGATGTACAGCAGGTCGCCACCGTGGTCTTCGGTTTCGGCGTGCCAGAAGTGGTTGAAGCCGATGCCCAGCATGTTCGCCAGCGAGGCGAACGACGAGATGTGGCCACCGAGGTCGCCATCCAGGCGGTTGGCCTTGACGACCATCGCCATCGCGTTCCAGCGCATCCACGAGCGCAGGCGCTCTTCGTATTCCAGGTTGCCGGGGCAGTGGACTTCCAGGTGGGCCGGAATCGTGTTCACGTAGGCGGTGTTGCTCGAGAACGGAACGTGGGCGCCGCGGCGGCGCGCCAGATCGACCAGGCGCTCCAGCAGGTAGTGCGCGCGATCGGTACCTTCGAATTCGATGACCGCTTCAAGCGCGTCGAGCCATTCCTTGGTCTCGAGCGTATCCGGGTCGTTGGCGGCTTGTGCCGTCAACTGGTCGAGTTGAGCTGACATTTGCTACGTCTCCTTGAGTGTGGTGCCCCACCCGATCCCGTTTATCCCGGACGTTTGGTGGCGAAAAGACTATCCCTTGAATAAAGCCTGTCGATTCTACCAGTGGAACACCTAATTTTCAAAATATGATATTCAATTTCATAATGTGAGATGAAGTCATGTGCGCGTCATGAAACTGCGGTGCTCAAGCCGGCACAAGCACGTCTATAAATATGACAACGAACGCCAGGGAGCGGCGCGCGATACCCTTGCGGCACGTATAATTTCGTTTTTGTCCAGCACACGAGCCCCCGCCATGCCCGCCCAACTGATCGATGGAGTCAAACTTTCCCAACAACTGCGCGCCGACATCGCCGCCCGCACCGCCGCCCTCACCGCTGCCGGCCACCAGCCCGGCCTGGCCGTGATCATCGTCGGCGACGATCCGGCCAGCCACGTCTACGTGCGCAACAAGGTCAAGGCCTGCGGCGACGTGGGCTTCCACTCCGTGCTGGAAAAATACGAGGCCGATTTGCCGGAGCAGGCTCTGCTCGACCGTATCGCCGCGCTGAACGCCGATCCGGCCATCCACGGCATCCTCGTGCAGATGCCGCTGCCGAAGCACATCGACGCAACGAAAGTCATCGAAGCCATCGCCACGAGCAAGGACGTGGACGGCTACTCGGTGCTGTCCGCCGGCGAACTGATGGCCGGCCTGGAAGGCTTCCGCCCGTGCACGCCGTACGGCTGCATGAAGCTGATCGAGACGACCGGCGTGAACCTGCGCGGCAAACACGCCGTCGTCATCGGCCGCAGCAACACGGTCGGCAAGCCGATGGCGCTGCTGCTCTTGCAACAGAATGCCACCGTCACCATCTGCCATAGCGGTACGCCGGACCTGGGCTACCACACCCGCCAGGCGGACGTCGTCGTGGCCGCCGTCGGCCGCCGCAACACGCTGACGGGCGACATGGTCAAGCCGGGCGCCATCGTCATCGACGTGGGCATCAACCGCAACGACGAAGGCAAACTGTGCGGCGACGTCGACTTCGACAGCGTCAAGGAAGTCGCCGGCCACATCACGCCGGTGCCGGGTGGCGTGGGTCCGATGACCATCACCATGCTGCTGATGAATACGCTGGAGTCGGCCGAGCGCGTCGCAAAACGCGGCTGAATGCGTATGCGTGGGCTCGGGGAGCCCACCCTACCGGCAACCATCGTAGGGTGGGCACCCTGTGCCCACGCAACGCATGGGTCGGCGTAACGCATGGTAGGCCCAGGTAGTAAGATGGCGGTGAGATTGAATAAAGGACTCTACCTATGACGACCGAAACGACCAATCCCCTCCTCGACTTCTCGGGCCTGCCCCGGTTCGACCTGATCCGTCCCGAGCACGTGACGCCGGCGATCGAGCAACTGATCGCTGAGGCGCGCACCGCCGTACAGCAGGCCGAAGCCCCGTCGGACAGCGTCACCTGGGACAACTTCGTCGTCCCGCTCGAGGAAGCGACGGAACGCCTCGGCCGTGCCTGGGGCGTGGTCAACCACCTGAACCACGTGATGGACACGCCCGAGCTGCGTGCCACCTACAACGAGAACCAGCCGAAGATCACCGAGTTCTGGACGGAGCTGGGCCAGAACGAGGCGCTGTTCGACAAATACAAGCAGCTGCGCACCAGCGCCGACTTTGCGAACCTGGCCACGGCCCGCAAGCGCATCGTCGAGAACGCCCTGCGCGACTTCCGCCTGGGCGGCGCCGAGCTGCCGGAAAAGCAGAAGGAACGCTTTGCCGAGATCCAGGAAGAGCAGGCGAAGCTGTCCACGCGCTTCTCGGAAAACGTGCTGGACGCGACCAACGACTACAAGCTGCTCGTCGCCGACGAAGCCGACCTGTCCGGCCTGCCGGACGACGTCAAGGCCGCCGCGCGCGCGGCGGCGGAGCGGGCCGGCACTGCCGGCCAAAGCAAGACGGGCTGGCAATTCAGCCTGCACTTCCCGTCCTACTTCCCGATCCTGCAATTCGCCGACAAGCGCGAGCTGCGCGAACAGATCTACCGCGCCAATGCCACCAAGGCCTCCGAGATGGGTGCCGTGTTCTCCGAGCTGGAGAAGTGGGACAACACGGGCAATATCGCCCAGCTCCTGAAACTGCGCGACGAGGAAGCGAAGCTGCTCGACTTCCAGAGTTTCGCGCATGTCTCGCTCGAACCGAAGATGGCCGAGACGCCGGAACACGTGATCGAGTTCCTGGAAGACCTCGCGCGTCGCGCCCGTCCGTACGCCGAGAAGGACCTGGCCGAGCTGCGCGCGTTCGCCAAGGACGAACTGGGCATCGCCGACATGCAGGCCTGGGACGTGACCTATGCGTCGGAAAAACTGCGCGAGAAGCGTTACGCGTTCTCCGCACAGGAAGTGAAGGAATACTTCCCGGAGACTAAGGTCGTCGCGGGCCTGTTCGACCTGATCTCCAAACTGTTCGACGTGACGATTTCTCCGGACGACGCGCCGGTGTGGCATCCGGACGTGCGCTTCTTCCGCATCGAAAAAAATGGCCAGCTGATCGGCCAGTTCTACCTCGACCTGTACGCGCGCCAAGGCAAGGGCCAGGGCGCATGGATGGACGACGCGCGCGGCCGCCGCCTGACGACGGGCGGCATCGTGCAGACGCCGATCGCCTACCTGACCTGCAACTTCACGCCGCCGGCGGAAGTCGACGGCAAGCTGCAGCCGTCGCTGTTCACGCACGACGAAGTGACGACGCTGTTCCACGAATTCGGCCACGGCCTGCATCACATGCTGACGGAAGTCGATGAGCTGTCCGTGTCCGGCATCTCGGGCGTGGAATGGGATGCCGTCGAGCTGCCGTCGCAGTTCATGGAAAACTTCTGCTGGGAGTGGGACGTCCTGCAGGGCATGACGGCGCATGTGAAAACGGGCGAGCCGCTGCCGCGCGCGCTGTACGACAAGATGCTCGCGGCGAAGAACTTCCAGTCCGGCATGCAGACGCTGCGCCAGGTCGAGTTCTCGCTGATCGACATGCACCTGCACTACGACTTCGACCCGAACAGCTTGACGACCGTGCAGGACCTCGTCGACGAGGTGCGCACGAAATTCTCCGTGCTGATCCCGCCGTCGTTCAACCGCTTCCAGCATTCGTTCGGCCACATCTTCGCGGGCGGTTACGCGGCCGGCTATTACAGCTACAAATGGGCCGAGGTGCTGTCGGCGGACGCGTATGCCGCGTTCGAGGAAGCCGTCGAAGCGGGCGGCGGTTCGCTGCTCGACGAGACGGGCAAGCGCTTCCACCGCGAGATCCTGGCCGTGGGTGGCTCGCGCCCGGCGCTCGAATCGTTCAAGGCCTTCCGCGGCCGCGAACCGAAGATCGACGCCCTGCTGCGCCACAACGGGATGCAGGCCTGAGTCGATGCGTGCCGCCGCCGCATTCGCACTCGTCGCCGCCGCTGCCGCCCCGCAGGGCCAGACGTACAAGTGGAAGGATGCGGCGCCGTCGCTGCCGTACGAACTGGCGCGCGCCGCGAAGCTCCACCCGGTGGCGTTGTACACGACGGCCCGCTGCGACGCCTGCGGCAAGGACGAGCTGCCGCTGCTCGTCGTCGGCAACCGCCCCGTGACCGGCTTTACGGCCGGTGCGTGGAACGAAGCGCTCGATACCGCGTCTTACCCACGCAGGACGATGCGGCCGCCGGGTTACCGGACGGGCGCCGTCGAAGAAAACGCCACCGGATTTTCAGTTCTGAGCGCGATGCGAGACGGTTACGCTATGCTTATCCTGCCGCCGGCACATGCACGTCGCCCCCGCGCAGGCGGGGGCCCAATTTTGCGTCGCCGACTGCGCGTGCAAACTTGGGTTCCCGCCTGCGCGGGAACGACGGATCTATTTCACTCCGCCTTGATATGACCCGGATCGATTTCCACACCAACATCCCCGACAAGCTCACCTACGTCTGCCGCCTCGCGCGCAAGGCGTACGCGGCGCGCGCGAAGCTCGTCCTGCTGGCCGACAGCCCGGCGCAGGCGGAGGCCCTGAACGAGGCGCTGTGGACGCTGTCCGGCACCGACTTCATCCCGCACGTGATGGCGGGCGATCCCCTCGCGCCGGAGACGCCCGTGATCGTCACGGCCGACGAAAGCGTCGAGCTGCCGCACCGCGACATGCTCGTGAACCTGACGCGCCGCACGCCGGCCGGCTTCGAGCAGTTTGCGCGCGTGTTCGAGATCATCTCGACGGACGAGGAAGACGCCGCCGCCGGCCGCGCGCGCTACGTCGCCTACAAGAAGCAGTCCTATCCGTTGACCCACTTCGTGGCGGGGCAATCATGAGCGATATTCCCTTCAACGACGAAAGCATCCCTGTCCTGACGGAGGTCGTGCCCGAAAGCGCACCGGAACCCGTGACCGAGGCGCAGCCGGAACCCGAGCAACCCGCGCCGCGCGAGCTCGACGACGACGCCTGGCGCGCGCTCGAGGAACGCCTCGTCGCGCGCGTGCTCGACCGGCTGCAGGACCGCGTCGAACTGGTGCTGGAAGACCAGGTCCGCAGCAGCATGGCGCCCGTGCTGGACCACGTGGTGACGCGGCTCGCGACGGAATTGCGCGACGGGTTGCAGGTGACGGTCGAGCAGGTTGTCGCGCGCGCCGTCGCGCAGGAACTCACGCACCTGCGCACGCGCGACTGAGCGCTGTCATTCTCTCCATCGGAACGCTTTGCGCGCAGCGTAAATTAGGGTAACTTTGCCTGGCGCACACAACATCCTTCCTGGAGAGAATATGCAGGTCACTACGAAACTCATCCCCTTCGCCATCGCCCTCGCCTTCGCGGGCACGGCAAGCGCGCAGCAAGTCGTCAAGATCGGCCACGTGGCGCCGATCTCCGGCCCCAGCGCCCACCTCGGCAAGGACAACGAGAACGCCGCGCGCATGGCGATCGACGAGCTCAACGCCAAGGGCTTCACGCTGAACGGCCAGAAAGCCACCCTGCAGCTGATCTCGGAAGACGACGGCGCCGATCCCAAGCAGGGCACGGCGGTGGCGCAGAAGCTCGTCGATGCGAAGGTCAACGGCGTGGTGGGCCACCTGAATTCCGGCACCACCGTGCCAGCGTCGAAGATCTACAACGACGCCGGCATCGTGCAGATCTCGCCCGCCACGACGGCGCCCGTCTACACGCGCCAGCACTTCCCGGGCGCATTCCGCGTCGTCGCCAGCGACGCCAAGCTGGGCAGCACGCTGAGCAAATACGCGATCGACACGCTGCACGCGAAAAACATCGCCATCATCGACGACCGCACGACGTACGGCCAGGGCGTCGCCGACGAATTCGCGAAGGGCCTGAAAAAGCCGGGCATCAAGGTCGTCGGCCGCGAATTCACGAGCGCCACGGCCACCGATTACACGGCCATCCTCACGTCGATCAAGGCCAAGAAGCCCGACCTGATCTTCTTCGGCGGCATGGATTCCGTCGCGGGCCCGATGCTCAAGCAGATGAAGGCGCTGGGCATCCAGGCCGTGTTCATGGGCGGCGACGGCATGTGCACGGACGCGCTGGGCCGCCTGGCCGGCGACGGCCTCGGCGAAGGCAAGGTGTATTGTGCGGAAGCGGGCGGCGTGAAGGGCCCGCAGGAGAAAGTCATGGACGACTTCCGCGCGCGCTACAAGAAGAAATTCAACATGGACGTGCAGCTGTACGCGCCGTATGTCTACGATTCCGTGATGGTGATGGCGACGGCGATGCAGAACGCGAAATCGGCCGATCCCGCCAAATACCTGCCGGTCCTCAAGAACATCAAGTACGAGGGCGTGACCGGCACGATCCAGTTCGATGCGAACGGCGACATCAAGGATGGCGCGCTGACCCTGTTCACCTACAAGGGCGGCAAGCGGACCAAGCTGGACGTGATCCGTTAAGCACAATTAAAAAAAGCGCGCCTGCACATGCATGGCGCGCTTTTTTCGTTTGGGATCGCAGGATTATTTCTGCGCCAGGACCCACTTGACCAGCGTGTGCGCTTCCGCTTCGCTGACTTGCGGATTGGCCGGCATCGGGACCGGACCCCAGACACCCGAACCACCCTTCATGACCTTGGCAACCAGCTTGCCTTCGGCATCTTTCTGGCCTGCGTATTTGGCGGCGACGTCCTTGTAGGCCGGGCCGACCAGCTTGGTTTGCACGGAGTGGCAAGCCATGCAATTCTTGGCCTTCGCCAGGGCGGCCGCGTCTTGCGCGAAAGCGCCGGTCGACACCAGGGCGGACACTGCAGCAAACAACATCACGGTACGTTTCATCAGCTAATCTCCAGTTGGGGGCATTTCTTTAATTCGAATTCTATCGTGTTTCCCTGCCCGCAGCGGCGGGGACATACTTAGTAACGGATGATACAGATTGTCGTTGACCGAATGGCAGGAATCCGTTGCTTTACGGCACTCCTGTTGTAACATTGCCGTTCGAAAGGAATACCGCCATGCCCCTGATCCTCCTGATCCTCGTCCTCGTCGTCCTGCGCTATTTCGAGGTCTGGCGCTTCGCCGAACTGTCCTGGTGGTGGATCGTCGGCCTGATGGTGGTCGGCTTCATCTGGTTCGAGTTCATCGAAAAGATGCTGGGCCTCGACAAGCGCAAGGCCCACGACCTGGACGGCAAGCGGCGCAAGGAACGTGTGAAGCACAGCTTCGATAAACGCAAATGAAGCGCACACGGCGCCCGACAGATTAGCACGCGTACTTTGTTGGCGAACAGGCCATGTAGCGTATATGGCATGTTCCTGGGACGTATGAACGCGCGAACGTCGCAACGCATACACACATATGAACGTCGTCCCCGCGAAGGCGGGGACCCAATTTGCACGCGGTTCGACGGCGCTCGAGAAATTAGGCCCCCGCCTGCGCGGGGGCGACGGTTCATAGTGCGCTAATCCAGGGTGCTCAGCAAGTCACCGCCCCCTTGCTCGCCGGCTGCGCAATCGCCGCAAACCTGGCCAGCACGCCACGCGTATAGCGCGGTGCCGGCCGCACCCAGGCCGCGCGCCGGCGGGCGATCTCGTCGTCCGGCACGTTCAGCTGGATCAGCTGCCGGTGCGCGTCGATCGTGATCGAATCCCCTTCCTGCACGAGCGCGATCGTGCCGCCCTCGAACGCTTCCGGCGCCACGTGGCCGACGACCATGCCCCACGTCCCGCCGGAAAAGCGGCCGTCCGTGATCAGCCCGACGGATTCGCCGAGGCCCTTGCCGATCAACGCCGCCGTCGGCGCCAGCATCTCCGGCATGCCCGGACCGCCTCGCGGACCGAGGTAGCGCAGCACGAGCACGTCGCCCGGATTGATCTTGTTCGCGAGGATCGTGTCCATCGCGCTGTACTCGTCGTCGAACACGCGCGCCGGCCCCGTGATCACGGGATTTTTCAGGCCCGAGATCTTGGCCACGCACCCTTCCGGCGACAGGTTCCCCTTCAGGATTGCCAGGTGGCCTTCGCTGTACAGCGCCCGGTCCAGCGGCCGGATGACGTCCTGGCCTTCCGGCGGCACGGACGGCACGTTCGCCAGTTCCTCGGCCAGCGTGCGGCCCGTGATCGTCATGCAGTCGCCGTGCAGCAGCCCCGCGTCCAGCAACAGCTTCATCACCTGCGGGATGCCGCCCGCCTGGTGCAGGTCCGTCGCGACGTATTCGCCCGACGGTTTCAGGTTGCAGATCACGGGCACCTTGCGCCGCACGCGCTCGAAATCGTCGATCGTCCATTCGACTTCCGCCGCGTGCGCGATGGCGAGGTAGTGCAGCACGGCGTTCGTCGAGCCTCCGGTCGCCATGATCAGTGCGACCGCGTTCTCGATGGACTCTCGCGTGATGATGTCGCGCGGCTTCAGGTCGCGCTTGACGGCTTCCACGAGCACGCGCGCCGATTCCGCCGCGGAGCCCACCTTCTCGTCGTCCGGATTGGCCATCGTCGACGAATACAGCAGCGACATGCCGAGCGCCTCGAATGACGACGACATCGTGTTCGCCGTGTACATGCCGCCGCACGACCCGGACGACGGACAGGCGTTGCGCTCGATGCCGTCGAAGTCTTCCTGGCTCATGCGCCCGGCCGTGAATTCGCCCACGGCTTCGAAGGCGGAGACGATCGTCAGGTCCTTGCCCTTCCAGTGCCCCGGGCGGATCGTGCCGCCATATACATAAATGCCGGGGACGTTCGTGCGCGCCAGCGCGATCATCCCGCCCGGCATGTTCTTGTCGCAGCCGCCGATCACGACGATGCCGTCCATCCACTGCCCGTTCACGCACGTCTCGATGCAGTCGGCGATCACCTCGCGCGAGATCAGCGAGAACTTCATGCCCTCGGTCCCCATCGACATGCCGTCGGAAATGGTCGGCGTGCCGAACACCTGCGGATTCGCGCCCGCATCGCGGATGGTGGCGATGGCGATGTCCGCCAGCTTCTGCAGGCCGGAGTTGCAGGGCGTGATCGTGGAATGGCCGTTGGCGACGCCGATCATCGGCTTGTCGAAATCCTCCTTGCGATAGCCCATCGCGTAATACATCGAGCGGTTCGGGCTGCGGGCGACGCCTTCGGTCACATGGCGGGAACGGCGGTTGTAGCGGGGCTGGTCGGACATGGTCGGCTCCTGATGGGACGATTTTTCCAGCATGCCGCGCGCACCGGTCCGCGTCAAATGCGTGGTCACGCGTGCTTCTGATATGCTTTGAGAATCACAGACATGCCATTCATACGATGAACCTGGAATTGCGCCAGCTGCGCTACTTCGTCACCGTGGCCGAGGAATTGCACTTCGGCCGTGCCGCCGGGCGCCTGCACATGACGCAGCCGCCGCTGTCGCAGGCGATCGCCGCGCTGGAAGATGGCCTCGGCACCGCGCTGTTCCTGCGCAACCGCCGCACGGTCGCGCTGACGCCGGCCGGCAGCGCCCTGCTGCCCGAAGCCCGCCGCATCCTGTCCGAGGCGGCCCTGCTGCCCGACCTGGCGCGGCGCGCCGCG
>Ga0187844_10000084_pt1 | contig 66433 bp, 64 predicted proteins | sample SpaLakP09_SKY_50_FD_134517 | JGI IMG/M metagenome (GOLD analysis project Ga0187844, IMG submission 134517) | Oligotrophic lake water microbial communities from Sparkling Lake, Wisconsin, USA - SP09_SKY_50 | ecosystem: Environmental > Aquatic > Freshwater > Lake | place: USA: Sparkling Lake...
ACAACCAGTAGATCCAGTTACTCCTGTAGATCCACTTGCCCCAGTGGATCCAGTCGCACCCGTTTCACCAGTACAACCAGTAGATCCAGTAACACCAGTAACACCAGTCGCACCAGTAGCACCTGTTTCACCAGTAGCACCAGTAGATCCGGTTGCACCAGTCGATCCAGTCGCACCAGTTTCACCATAACCAGTAGCACCAGTTGCTCCAGTTGCTCCAGTTGCTCCAGTTTCACCAGTAGATCCAGTCGCACCGGTCGATCCAGTCGCACCAGTTTCACCATAACCAGTAGCACCAGTAGCACCAGTTGCTCCAGTTGCTCCAGTTGCTCCAGTTTCACCAGTAGATCCAGTTGCACCAGTCGATCCAGTCGCACCAGTTTCACCATAACCAGTAGCACCAGTTGCTCCAGTTGCTCCAGTTGCTCCAGTTTCACCAGTCGATCCAGTCGCACCAGTCGATCCAGTCGCACCAGTTTCACCATAACCAGTAGCACCAGTTGCTCCAGTAGCACCACTCGATCCGGTCGCACCTGTTTCACCCGTACCCGTAGCACCCGTAGAACCAGTAGATCCGGTAGCACCAGTTGAGCCAGTAATACCAGTCGCACCAGTAGCACCTGTTTCACCCGCACCTGTAGCACCCGTAGAACCAGTAGCACCCGTACTACCAGTTTCACCGGTAGAACCAGTTGCTCCAGTTGCTCCAGTTTCACCAGTCGATCCAGTCGCACCAGTCGATCCAGTCGCACCAGTTTCACCATAACCAGTAGCACCAGTTGAGCCAGTAACACCAGTCGCACCAGTAGCACCTGTTTCACCCGTACCCGTAGCACCCGTAGAACCAGTAGATCCAGTAGCACCAGTTGAGCCAGTAATACCAGTCGCACCAGTAGCACCTGTTTCACCCGCACCTGTAGCACCCGTAGAACCAGTAGCACCCGTACTACCAGTTTCACCGGTAGAACCAGTAGATCCGGTCGCACCAGTTTCACCCGTACCCGTAGCACCCGTAACACCAGTCGCACCAATAGCACCCGTACTACCAGTTTCACCAGTAGAACCAGTAGATCCAGTCGCACCAGTTTCACCCGTACCCGTAGCACCCGTAGCACCAGTTGTACCAGTATTACCAGTCGGACCAGTATTACCAGTTGAGCCAGTAATACCAGTCGCACCAGTAGAACCTGTTTCACCCGCACCCGTAGCACCCGTAGAACCAGTAGCACCCGTACTACCAGTTTCACCTGTAGAACCAGTAGATCCAGTCGCACCAGTTTCACCCGTACCCGTAGCACCCGTAGCACCAGTTGTACCAGTATTACCAGTTGGACCTGTATTACCGGTTGTTCCTGTACCACCCGTGGCACCAGTTATACCCGTAGCACCTGTCGCACCAATAGCACCCGTACTACCACTCGCACCGGTATCACCAGTTGCCCCAGTTTCACCCGTACCCGTAGCACCAGTCGCACCAATAGCACCCGTACTACCACTCGCACCGGTATCACCAGTCGCACCAGTTGCCCCAGTTGCGCCACTCGCACCAATAGCACCAGTTGATCCAGTAGCACCAGTAGCACCAGTAGCACCAGTTGTACCAGTTGGACCTGTATTACCAGTTGTTCCTCTACCACCCGTGGCGCCAGTTATACCCGTAGCACCTGTTGCACCCGTAACACCAGTCGCACCAATAGCACCCGTACTACCAGTTTCACCAGTAGAACCAGTAGATCCAGTCGCACCAGTTTCACCCGTACCCGTAGCACCAGTAGCACCAGTTGTACCAGTATTACCAGTCGGACCTGTATTACCAGTTGTTCCTCTACCACCCGTGGCACCAGTTATACCCGTAGCACCTGTCGCACCAATAGCACCAGTACTACCACTCGCACCGGTATCACCAGTCTCACCAGTTGCCCCAGTTGCGCCAGTCGCACCAGTAGCTCCGCTTGATCCAGTAGAACCAGTTTCACCAGTTGCACCAGTAGATCCAGTTGCGCCAGTTTCACCCGTACCAGTAGCACCAGTAGCTCCGCTTGATCCAGTCGCACCACTCGCACCACTCGCACCAGTTCCACCAGTTGCGCCAGTTTCACCCGTACCAGTAGCACCTGTAGAACCAGTCGCACCAGTTTCACCATAACCAGTCGCACCAGTAGCACCACTAGAACCAGTCGCACCACTCGCACCACTCGCACCAGTAGCACCGGTTTCACCAGTAGCACCAGTAGATCCGGTCGATCCAGTTTCACCATAACCACTCGCACCAGTTGCGCCAGTAATACCAGCAGCACCAGTAGCACCAGTTGCGCCGGTTTCACCAATAGCACCCGTCGCACCAGTTTCACCAACACCAGTAGCACCAGTACTACCAGTCGCACCAGCAGCACCAGTAGCACCAGTAGCACCAGTTTCACCAGATCCAGTAGGACCAGTCGCACCAGTCGAGCCAGTAAAACCTGTTGCTCCAGTCGCACCAATCGCGCCAGTATTACCAGTCGCGCCAATCGCACCAGTCGCACCAGTCGCACCAATTGCTCCAGTAGAACCAGTTGGCCCAATTGGTCCCGCAAGTGTAACATATGAATCCGAAATCCAGCTGCTAGTATTACCAAAAATATTTTGAATTGTAATATCATAATAAGTAGTCGCACCAATTAATGTAGACGTTAACCCCTTTACTAAAAAATAATACAGTGATGTATTACCAGTCAAAGGATAATCATTTATAACAATATAACTATTAATCACAAAATAGTTATTATTTAAATTATTATCTTGTAAAGCATACATTCCAGTTGCGCCTGGACCTAATATTCCATTATCCTTTATTAAAGTAGTTACTAATGGTCCAGGTAAGCCTTGACTTCCTGTTGATCCAGTTGCTCCAGTAAAACCAGTTGCACCAGTAGAACCAATCGGACCAGTCGCACCGGTTGTGCCAGAGCCCGTTGGTCCGGTAAAACCACGCGGACCCTGGGGTCCTATTGGTCCGATAGATCCGGTCGCACCAGTAGTTCCGGTAACACCCGTAGTACCCGCTCCTGTAGGACCAGTAAAACCTCGCGGACCTTGTTTGCCTAGACCTCCGGTGGCACCAGTAGCTCCAGTAAATCCTTTATGATGATGGTCACAATCACTATCAGATGAACAAGAAGAATGACTATCACAATCGGATGAACTACTACTACTACAATAATGGTTACAATTATTTAAATTTACTTTGTATATATCAACTGAATTATTACCAACAAAACGTGTTGTATGTAAATATAATAAACCAGTAGTTGGTGAGTATTTATCAACAACACCTTCAAAATAACTATTGCTATCCATTAATCTTTTACATATGACATGTTGTCCGGGTACATATTCTAAATTTTTACCAATCGCAAAAAATTTTATTTCACCAATAATTAAAGGGAACGGATTTATAGTATCAATTGTTTGACTTCTGTACCCATCTACCTTTTTTTTTGCTTTAGATTTCATTATATTATTCCTTTATAAAATATTATTTTACTAAAAATATAATATTTTAACATATTTTATATCTTTAGTTTATATTATAAAATAATATATAGTGTTATAAATTTATAATCTATATAATGTATATAGTATATGAATAATACAAGAAAAATTAATATGAAATATTTACCAAAAAATATTTCTTTCAAAGATAAAAAAAAGCAAAGTAAAATGTTAAAAAAATCACAAAAAATGTACAAAAAAGGACTCTATTACAAAAGAAAAAAAATTAATTCATATACATCAAAAAAATCAAAACATGTTATAAAAGCAATGAAAATGTATAATGTAAAAAAAATTGGTGATACTGATGAATTGGCAAAAAAAACAAAATGTTCTAAAGTTTCTTTACAAAAAATAATAAAGAAAGGTGAAGGCGCATATTATTCTTCTGGATCAAGACCAAATCAAACCGCACAATCTTGGGGGCTCGCGCGTTTAGCAAGCGCAATTACATCAGGTAAAGCATCAATCGTTGATTATGATATTTTAGAAAAAGGTTGTCAAAAATCTAGCCAAGCATTACAATTAGCAAAAAAACTCAAAAAAACTACTGTGAAATTAAGAAAATCACATAAAACAAATTTAATTTTATAATGTTTATAATGTCTTTCAATAGGAATAATAAATAGGAAATAATTAAAATATAACGCGTTTAAATTTAACATAAAAAGTATTTAAAGATTTTTAATAAAAATACTTATAATGAACACTCCAAAAAATACTCCCACTACATATGAAGGAAATGTCTTGACAATACAAACGGTTCAAATTGCTCCGTTTAGAACATTAATGACTGCTCTAAAAGATATATTATTGGAAACCAATATATCATTTCAGCCAGATGGTATTCGAATTATAAACATGGACAAGTCACACACTATTTTAGCACATTTATATTTGGCGTCTCAAAATTTTGAATTTTATGAATGTAAAAAGGAAAAAATAATTATTGGCGTCAATATGTTTCATTTGTTTAAATTGATTAATTCAATTGATAATGATGATACATTGAGTATTTATATTGAAAACGGAGATTATGTCGATGGTGTTGTATCCCATTTAGCCCTGAAATTTGAAAATGGTGAAATTAAACAATGTAAAACCCAAAAGCTACGATTAATTGAGCCAGACGCCGAAGAATTAGAATATCCAGATGTGAAATTTTCATCAGTCATTAATTTGCCATCTGCCGACTTTCAAAAAATAATTCGAGATTTGTCGAGTATTTCAGATAAATTGGAAATAAAATCGGTTGGGAGTGAATTGATATTTAAATGTTCCGGACAATTCGCATCAGCCGAAATTCACAGAGCAGAATCGGATGGAAGTCTGGGTTTTATATTGAAACAAGATTCTTCTAAAATTATACAGGGCGAGTTTTCTTTAAAGAATTTAGGATATTTTATTAAATGTACAAATTTATGTTCACAAATAGAAGTTTTTTTAGAAAACGATTTGCCTTTAGTGGTGAAATATAACGTCGCTTCTTTAGGAGAAATTAAGTTGTGTTTAGCACCATTACCAAGTTGCTAAAAGAGTATATATTATAAAAATTTATAGAGAAAATATCACTCATAAAATTAATATTTTTGTTTATAGTTTATACTTTATACTTTGTTTATAGTTTATAAATATAATTTTTCTAAATTATATATATATGTCAAATGGTTATGTAGATTATTATACTTCAAAAAAATGTTGTTATTTAAGAGGATTAGGACAAACTGGTCCAACTGGTACCCAAGGTCCAAGTGGTGACACTGGTATAACTGGTCCAAACGGACCACCTGGGGCAAATGGTGGAGAAGGACCAGGAGGTGTTGGTGGGTATGGATCAATCCTGCTTACAGGTCAAACAATTAATATGAATACCCCATTTTCAATACCAATTAATGGTCCTATAAATACTGATTCGTATTGTTCTGTTAATATTTCTACTCTTATTTCAGGAAAAACACTAATAGTAAATCCAAATATTTCATTTAATTACAGTGAATACGTAGATTTAAATTTTGGCGATTATCCACCAATTTATCAAACTTATACATATTATCCGTCTACATTTTCTAAAAATTCTATTAATACAGTAGTTAACCCAATGTATTTAACAAATGTACAATCTGGATCAACTTATTCATATAGTGGAGCATTAAACGATTATTTTCATTATACTCCGTCTTATGGTAATGATAGTGTAATTAATCGGAATTTTAATGTTTATGTATATCCATCTGGGGATGTTGGCGCAACTTATAGTGTAAATGTAAGTGTGACTAATCAACCAATTAGTTGAAGTGTAAAAATTATAAAAAATGACTATATAGTTATAAATTTTCTAAATTTTTCTAAATTATATATATATGTCATTATTACCAAATGGATATTTAGGTTATTATGGTTATTTTGGTTCTAAAAAATGCTGTGATATAAGAAGTACTGGACCAACAGGACCAACTGGAGAACATGGGCCTCCTGGACCTTTTGGATTACCTGGACCTACTGGTCCAACCGGGTGTCCTGGACCGGCAACACCATATCGCACTTCTGGATATGGTATATATGGTGGAGAAAATAAAACAATTGATAGAAATACAGCATTTACAATACCATTTACCGGGGTTCTTCGCAGTACGTCAGTTTATTCTGTTAATATATCTCTTTTTGTTGAATTACAATCTGGAGTAACTGGACTCGCAAATCCTAATATTTCTTTTAATTTTCAAGACTATATAGATAACCCAATTACTCCTACATATTATACTTTTTATCCGTCTATATTTGGTAAAACCGGATCTACAATAACGACTCCATTATATTTAAAAGAGGTAACATATGCTGGATCAACCTCAACTATATATTCATATAGTGGAACATTAAATGATTGGTTTTATTACAATCCATCGGTAACTGGTGTTAATAATCATTATGTTAATGTTTTTATATCTCCGTCTGGTGCTACTGGAACAACCTTTAAGGTAAGTATAAACGCGACGGTTTTACCAATCACTTAAAAACTGTAAAAATAGAAACAAAACAAATATAATTTATATATTTTATATATTATATATATTATATGTCATTATCAAATAGTAGTTTAGGTAATTTAGGATCAAATAAATGTTGTGACTTAAAAGGCGAAGGCCCGATTGGACCACAAGGACCGCAAGGAGTAAGAGGTCCTATTGGACCAAATGGTAATATAGGACCAACTGGATTAATTGGATCGACTGGAAAATTAGTCTCAGGTCTTTATGGTTTTATAGATTTGTCATCACAAGTAATTAATCCAAATACGCCTTTTTCAATACCTTTGACTGGAAGCAATCTAAATAATGAATCATATTATTCTGTAAACGCATCTGTATTTTTTGCCGGACTAACTGGAATTACCGGAGCAGTAAATCCTAATATTTCTTTTAATTATAGTGAGCAAAATCTTTCAACTACTTATAGATATTATCCATCAATATTTGGAAATAGTGGAAATGTAGTAAATAATCCATCATATTTACAAAGTAACATAAGCGGTTCAACATATTTTTATTCTGGCAGTGTGAATGATTGGTTTAATTATAACCCAACTTATAATACAGATTTTGTAGTTAATAAAAATATTAATTTTTATGTATCACCCGCAAGTATTGCCGGCGCAACATATAGAATAAAAATAACTTCAGCTATAACGCCGGTTAATTAAAATTTTTGTTTTTTGTTTTTTTGTTTTTGTTGTAAAAAAATATTTTACGCGTTAAATATATAATGGAAAAAAATCATAAAAGTCATAAAAAATCCGCTTATACAGTTAGTTTAGGTGATTCTAAAAAAAGTAAGCATTGTAATAACGACTGTGGTAGTAGTAGTGACGATGAATGTAAAAAAAAATCATGTTGTAAAAAAAAATGTAAAAAATGTGTTGGACCTCCTGGACCTTTAGTTATTACTGTTATGGCAACAGGTGAACCAACCGGGTTAGATCCGGGTGATGAAGGTATATATTGTATCATTGCTGATTGTAATACAAAATATTTATCGGTTGGTTGTTATATTACAATTGTTTGTACTTCAACAAATACCGCATATTTTTTAATAACAAATATAGATGATACTGGAACAACTATAAATATATTGAATATAAACGAGGAAGTTGCTATATGGGAAGTCGGTGCCAAAGTTGCTTTAGTAGGACCAAGAGGTGAAATTGGTGCGACTGGAGCGAGTTTATTTGACATCGCACCAATTGCCGAAGTGAGTTGGCCTTATGGTGCCACTTTAATAACTGGTAGCACTGGGTTGATTTCGTTACAATTAGCACCGGCTGATAATGCAAATCCGGGTTTATTAACCGCTACCGATCAACTTGTAGCAGGAACAAAATACTTTCAAGATGTATTTGTTGCGGCAAATTTTGATGGCGATCCTTATTCATCATGGGGAGGATTTAATCCAGGAAGTATGTATTTTGACACGGGTTTAAACGCATTACAGGTTTATTTAGGATCTACTGTTGGTAGTACGTTTACGGGGACTACATGGTGCTCAATTTTAACAGATTGTAGTGGTTTTACTGGAGGAGGCATGGGTCCTACTGGTGATACTGGACCAACCGGCGCAACAGGCGCGACAGGTCCAAAAGGCGCAACAGGTCCAACTGGTCCTGGATTGAATGGAGTTACCGCCTTGAGCAGTATTGGATTTACAAATGGAGCAACCTTAACGGGTGGTGGATATTTACAATTTGCCCGTGCGATTTCTGGTGGAACAACAAATACACCAGGTTTAATGCCCGGATCTTATTCCGATATTTTTTCTACTCAAGGCATTGATTTTGCAAATTTTGGTCAAAATTGGAAAGTTTCATATAGTAATGCCACATATTGGAAGTGTATTTCAATTTCTTCGTCGGGTCAATATCAAACCGCATGTATAGATGCGACAAATGCGGATTTATATACATCAAGCGATTATGGTGCTAACTGGAGAGTAACCGGAGATCAATATAATTGGAAATATGTTTCAGTTTCAAGTTCAGGTCAATATCAATCAGCAATTGCTTATAATGGTACAGCATATTATATTTATGTATCATCTGATTATGGAACAACATGGTCAGAAAATTTTGATTATATACCAAGATTAAATGGAATTTCTGTTTCGGCATCCGGGCAATATCAAACAGCGTGTGCGGATAATTCAGGCTCAATCAGATTCTCAAATGATTATGGTCTTAGTTGGATACTTGCACCAGGGACTTTGGGTCGTGAATGGAAATGCGTATCCGTTTCTAGTTCAGGACAATATCAAACCGCATGTACATATAATGGCGATAATAATATATATACTTCTTCTGATTATGGAAATACCTGGGTCGTTAAGCCATTTGAGCCTGTATCGGGAGTCATAACTTCAGTATCGTTATCTGCTTCAGGACAATATCAAAGTGTTTGTACTGCGTCTGGCGGAGTCGTGTATATATCAAATGATTATGGAAATAGTTGGAGTTTGAGCTCTGGTTCTCCAAGTAACCAAAATTTTGTATCTATTGCTGTTTCAGCTTCCGGTCAATACCAGGTAGTCGCAACACAAGCAGATGGAACATATAATGGATCTATATTTACCTCAAGTGATTATGGTAATTCTTGGAGTTCAAATAATAATGCTCCAAATGATACAGATTCAAATATTGCTGGATGGGCAAGCGTCGCAATTTCGGCATCCGGACAATATATTGTAGGGGTATTGTCGGGTTCATATATTTGGAATTGTCAAAGTAGTATTTCCAATGGGGTCGTCAGTGTGGGAAATTATAGCACGATATCAGGGGTAACGGGTGATACGGGTTCCCTTTATTACGACACCACAATTGGTGGCGCTTCAGGATTACAAGTTTCAGATGGTTCATCTTGGCTCTCTGTAAAATCTTTCGTGATAGACCATCCAAAAGACCAAAATAAATTACTGGTCCACGGTTGTTTGGAAGGACCTGAAGCTGGAGTCTATTACAGAGGCAAAGGCCTAATTACTAATAATGAATCCATAGTGATTAAATTACCTGATTATGTTGATAAATTGGCGACAAATTTAACTGTTCAATTGACCCCTATTTATGACGGAGACATATATAAACCTCAATATTTCGCAACGGAAGTCTCCGCAAATAAATTCTTGGTCCACGGTGTAAACGGGGCATTTTACTGGACTGTCTATGGACAACGTCTCTCCTTTATTGTTGAACCAAACAAAAATGAGGTAGAAATAAAAGGTGATGGACCTTACAAATGGTTGTAAACTTTTATTGTTTTATAAATTATTTTAACTATATTTAATCTTATATTTTGATGTTGATGAGAGAAAATCATGATAGACATCAAAATATATATGTAAAAAGATTTAAAGGAATCCACATGATATTATATAATTGTGATTATTGAAATTTGAAATGGATCAAACCATCGAGAACAAACCAACAATCATAAAACACTCGGATCCATCAATCATAAGTGATGACACCAAAGTATGCGCAATAAGCAATGTATATCAACTATTTGAAAAGTATTCTGGCGACACCTATATGACGCAGCGTCTTCAATATCATTTAATAAATATATTACCAACAACACTTGATAATGAAAACAAAACGCACCAGGAGAAAATCAAGAGAAACGATTTTTTGACAAGTGAACAACAAATATTTATTCAGGTATTCTTGAGTAAAAACAGGTATTATTATTTGCCCAATAATAATTGTTTTTATGAATATGCCAATAATACATTTGCTTCTGTAAAGGAAGACCATATACAATATAAGCTGTTGACTAATATTTCAAAAGACGGGGTATTGATACAATGGAAATACAAGACAAAAGTAAATATTATAAAACAAATCAAAGACCGACATTTATTCAAGTGTGTCCCTGAACCCGAGACAATTCAAAATGTATTGAACCATTTGTATCCCGCGGGGTTGTTTAAAACAAAAGCAGAGGCTAAATATTTTCTCACAGTGTTGGGTGATAATATATTGAAAAAGAATAATGACTTGATTTTTTTTATTAAACCATCGGTAAAAAAAATACTGACGGAATTGGAAAACATTATATACATCACAAGCGGGTTTACAAATCCGACATTTAATTTTATGACCAAATATCATGACACGTATTCATTTGAGAAATGTCGTATTATAAACATGAATGATACGATTCAGGTGGATATATGGAAAAACATTTTAAAAAATATTGGGTTAGACTTGTTGTGTGTTGCGGTTCATTATTCAAACCGATATGATGATTCTGAGTCGTATATTCATAACAAGGTAGATGATGAAGAAATCAAAAAATATACTTTATATTTCAAAAACAATACTCAACAGGTCATTGTGGATAATTTTTGTAATACATGTATTCAAAATATGGAATATAGTGAGGATGAGGGGCTCATGTCATCCATCAATTGGAAAAATATGCATTATTTATGGAAAAATTATATATCACAGTGTTCTCTCCCTAATATGATTTATTCAAACCATTTGAAGACACTTTTAAAAGAAAAATATCAATATGATGAGTCTGGTGATTGTTATTTGAATATAATCAGCAAATATACTCCTTATGTGAGTGATTTTATTCATTTCTGGGATACAAGTATTCAAGTTTTGCCACTAGACAAATTTGAAAACGATTTTGAAATCAATGAATTATGTAGTTTATTCAAAAAATGGGTTCATGCGAATAATGACGGGACTTTTTTGTCTTCAAAAACGGGAAATATATCAGAGCACGATGTAGTGAAAATCATTCATCATTTTTATCCGTCTATTGAAATCGTCGATAATAAATATGTGCTAAATATTTCGTGTACCCTGTGGGATAAGACTGGTGAGGTAAACAATTATTTAAATATGTTTAAAACCAACTATGCTGAGGTAAGCTTAAAAAAAGGCACCACGGATTCCTTGATTTCATTTGACGAGGTCTATGATTTTTACTGTGAAAAAGTCAAGGAAAACGATTCAAGGTGTGTAAACAAACGGTTCTTTGAAAAATATTTGTTTTATAATTTTACACCTTATATTCAATACGAAAAATTTATTAGTTTGGATTGGTTATGCTGTTAAATTTTTATTTTCTGTATTTTCTACTTTTTTTTGTTTTTCTATGTCGTCTTGTTTTTCTACTTCTTTTTGTTTTCCTATATCGTCTTGATTGGTGTTTTCCACCGTTAACAACATCATTAACACAGTCAGGACCAGTACAACCGCTAAGATTACTAAAAAATTTACTAAAAATATTCTTTTTTTGACATTCTGTTTGAATAAACCCAAATTCATTATTATCAGTAGATATTTTAGTACCATCTTCAAAAGTTACAATATTAACTAAATCATATGATTGTTCTTTTATAACATCACCATACACATGTTTATTAATAATGAATTTATTTTCTGGACTTATTTCTATATTTGTAATTTTACCTTTATATTGTAATGGGTTTGTTGTATAATATATTTTTTTAATGCTGTCATAATATGTTATTTTCGCACAAGAATAGCATTCATCATCTACAGTTAGATTTATATATGATAAAGGTTTGACCTTTAATTTTTCCTTCTCCATATTATTATATTATAATAAGAAAATTTTATAAAATAATATTATTTTTATTTTATTAGTTATATAATTTATTTTTTAGATCTTTTACGACTGCCAGTTAATTTAACGTAACCAAATTTTCCCTTCTTGGTGCCATAACCAGCCTTGACCAATCGTTTTTCCTTCTTGGCGGTGGCATGTTTTACTTTTGACACAATACGACCATTCTTGTTTTGAATTAAATCAACCTTGGTTAATCCACCCGCGGTCTTGTACGCAGTACCGTGATATACTTCCGCTCTTGAGCCAATCAATACTTGGAATTTGCGTCCATGAATATGGTAATGTCCATCTGTTGCTTTTGAGAAACGAGTCATTATAAAATAAATAGAGAAAATAATTATTTTTATTTCTAAATATAAATAAAAACAAACTTACTAAAAACAAACTTACTAAAAACAAACTTACTAAACTAAATATAATATAAATCTAAAATTTATTTCTGAGTGGTCCATTTAATCCCCCCGGCTGTCCTTCTGTTTTTCCTAAAAAGGTGACGGGTCTAGAATACGCAATATTTTGATTGCCAAAACTTACACGCCCTCCTGGATAATAATTGATAATAGTTGCCGCTCGTTGACTCTGCGTTTGGGTTTCATCCACAATACCATTATTAAAATAAAAACTCGTTGTTTTTATATTTTTTGAACAACTTGCGGCAGATTTGTCTACACATTTTTTTGGAAATTCCAAATTATTCATACCGGGTCTAAAATATAATGACGCGTATGAATTTGACATTTGTTTACTTATATATTTATATCTTATATTCTTAATACAAAAAATACAAAATATAAATATAAATACTAAATATGAAAATATGAAATAATATAAAAATTGAAACAAAATAATCCATGTACTTGACTTAAACATAACTACACTATTTACTTATACCCGTAATTAATATGACAACTACCAGTGACGAATTAGCAAACAAATATCAACAAAAAACCGAAAAACAACATATATTAGACAATCCCGATACTTATATTGGATCCGTTGAAAAAGTCGATTCCGATTTATGGATCCTTAATGATGACCAGTCTCGTATTGTTGAAAAAAACATTTCCTATATACCAGCGCTTTTCAAGCTATTTGATGAAGGTATTGTCAACTGTCGAGATCATGTGATTCGTATGCAACAAGCAATTCAAAACAAAGTGGAAAACGCGCTACCCGTAAATTATATTGATATATGTATTCAAGACGATGGAACAATTGTGATGATGAATGACGGCAATGGTATTGATATTGCCGAACATCCTGAATACAAAATATGGATTCCTGAATTAATTTTTGGTCATTTACGGACTTCCACCAATTATGACAAAACCGAAAAGAAAATTGTTGGTGGGAAGAATGGTTTCGGATTTAAATTAGTATTAATATGGTCGACTTATGGATCCGTTGAAACTGTGGATCATGTGCGTGGACTAAAATATGTTCAAGAATTCAAAAATAATCTAGATATCATTGAAAAACCAAAAATCACAAAATGTAAGACAAAACCATATACAAAAATCGTATTTAAACCTGATTATGCGCGCCTTGGAATTGCCGGGTTGACGCCTGATATTATTTCCTTGTTGAAAAAACGCGTCTATGATGTGGCGGCAGTTACAGACAAAAGTTTGAAAGTAAAGTATAATTCCAATTTGATTCCTGTAAAAAATTTCCAACAATATATTGACTTGTATATTGGCGCGTCGTCAAAAGAAGTCGCATCATCTGTTCGAGCATACGAAGATTCGGGCGAACGCTGGGAATACGCAGTAGCGTTGTCTCCGACACACGAATTCATACAAGTATCATTTGTAAATGGTATTCACACCGCAAAAGGTGGCAAACATGTCGAATATATATTAGGTCAAATCACTCGTAAATTAGTTGCTTATATTGAAAAGAAGAAAAAAGTGGTGGTAAACGCAAATAGTATTAAAGAACAGTTGATTTTATTCTTGAGATGCGATATTGAGAACCCCGCTTTTGATAGTCAAACCAAGGATTTCATGAATACGCCGTCTGCGAAATTTGGGTCAACTTGTTCTGTTTCAGAAAAGTTTATTGAAAAGATTGCGAAAATGGGTGTTATGGATGCGGCTTGCGCGTTAACTGAAGTAAAGGAAAACAAGGCGGTTAAGAAAACAGATGGGTCAAAGACCAAAAGTATTCGTGGAATTCCCAAATTGATTGATGCGAATTGGGCTGGAACTGAAAAGTCCGCACAATGTAGTATTATATTTTGCGAAGGAGATTCCGCCAAGGCGGGGATTGTTTCTGGGTTATCGTCGGAAGACCGTAATATCATTGGGGTGTATCCAATGAAAGGTAAGATTTTGAATGTTCGCGGTGAGCAGACCAAGAAAATCGCGGAAAACAAGGAAATCGCAGAAATAAAGAAAATTCTTGGTTTAGAATCCGGGCGTGTATATAAAAATGCGGAAGACGTGGCAAAGTCTCTGCGTTATGGTAAGGTATTATTTATGACAGATCAGGATTCTGTAACTGGAGATACCCCATTGTTCTTGAAAAATCTGGATCAAGAAGTTGAAATCAGAACAATTGATAATATTTCAAATACAGATTGGAGTACTACAATATTCGGTAAGGATGAATCACAATCATCATACCAAATATGGACAGAAAAAGGTTGGACAGATATTCGTAGAGTTATTCGTCACAAAGTATCAAAAAGAATATTTCGTATTCTTACTCATACCGGTATAGTAGATGTTACAGAAGATCATTCATTAATACTTGACAATAATGAAGAAATTTCTCCAAAAGATGTTAAAATAAATGATAGATTACTTCACAGTTTTCCGACATTTTGGGAAGAAAAATACAATATGGATGAAATAAAACAAATGACAAAAACTGAAATTTTGAAATTATCTAAAAAGTTAAAAATAAGTTACTATTGTTCAAAAACAACAGAAGAATTATTAAACGAAATTGAAATGAAAATAAAGTTGCCAAATATTGAAATTAATATCAAAGATTATGGTATATGCGACAAAGAAGCGTATGTTATGGGACTCTTTTGGGCAGACGGTACATGTGGGGTTTATAATTGGAAATATAATAAAAAACCATATAATCGTCCAAATGAATATACATTTAATAGAACGTCTTATTGTTGGTCTATATGTAATACAAATTTAGATTATTTGAACAAAGCAAAGGAATATATTCATGAAATATATGATTATGAATTTAAAATTATTCAATGTGACGTATCTAAAAATAAAAATTCAAAAACACCCGTTATTTATAAATTAGTTTTAAATGGTGGAAAAAAATCATCATCGCTTATTGAAAAATATCGTGATTTGTTTTACGACGATTCTAAAAATAAAAAAATACCAGTAGAAATTTTAAATTCAAAAAAAGAAATTCGTGAAGAATTCTTCCAAGGTTTCTATGATGGAGACGGGTGTAAATATTCCTTAAATAGAAATGGAAGTAAATTCTTTGATGTCAACGGTAAAATCGGGTCACATGGATTATTCTTATTATGTAAAAGTATTGGTTATAGTGTATCGATTAATGTAAAACCAGAAAAACCCAAAGTATATACATTAACTCTTACAAAAGGGTATCAACAATCTGATCCGTTTCATGTTAAAAAAATAATTGATTTAGGCATTGCTGAACAATTTGTTTATGATCTGGAAACAGATAATCACCATTTTCAAGCAGGGGTTGGTCAAATGATTGTGCATAATACTGATGGAAGTCATATTAAAGGACTCGGTGTCAATTTGTTTCAAAGTGAATGGTCATCATTACTTCAAATTCCTGGGTTTATTGGATTTATGAATACGCCGATATTAAAAGCGCGCAAGGGAACACAAGAATTGGTGTTTTATAATGAAGGCGAATATGAAACCTGGAAAAATGCGAATGAGCAAGGTAAAAGTTGGACAGTGAAATATTACAAGGGGTTAGGTACAAGTACAGGAAAGGAATTTCGCGAATATTTTGAAAAGAAAAAAACGGTCAATTTTGAATACAATGGCAAGGATAGTGATGATAAAATAGACATGGTTTTCAACAAAAAACGCGCGGATGATCGTAAATTGTGGCTTGGTGAATATAATCGTGAATCGTATTTGAATACCAATGACAAGATGGTCACATACGAAGATTTTATTAACAAGGAATTGATTCACTTTTCGAAATATGATTGTGATCGCAGTATTCCAAATTTGATGGATGGTTTGAAAATCAGTTTGCGTAAAATCTTGTATTCCGCATTCAAGAAAAATTTGACCACTGAAATCAAAGTGGCGCAATTCAGTGGTTATGTTTCAGAGCATTCGGGGTATCACCATGGTGAGGCGAGTTTAAATGCCGCAATTGTAGGTATGGCGCAAAATTTTGTCGGCTCCAACAATATTCATTTGTTGATGCCAAACGGTCAATTTGGGACACGATTACAAGGCGGTAAAGACAGTGCGTCGGAAAGATACATATTTACTCAATTGAATAAAATTACGCGACACATCTTTCCTGAAATGGATGACAATATTTTGTCTTATTTGAATGATGATGGTCTGCTTGTTGAACCCATCTTTTACGCACCTATTATTCCAATGGTTTTGGTAAATGGATCCAAAGGTATTGGCACTGGGTTCAGTACAGATATTATGTGTTATAATCCTAGTCAAATCATTCAATATATTCGTGGAAAACTTATTGGGGCGTTACCTGGGGGTGGGGCGTTACCTGGGGGTGGGGCGTTACCTGGAGGCGACGTTGAGTTTGCTCCATATTACGAAGGATTTTGTGGAACAATACAAAAAGTATCGGATGAGGGAAAATATTTATTCAAAGGAAAGTATGAAAAGATGGGAGTTGATAAAATCCGTGTTACGGAATTACCGGTGGGTTACTGGACGGACGATTTCAAAGAATACTTGGAAGGTTTGACTGAATCCGTGGATAAAGCCGGTAAGAAAATCGTTCCTGTGGTGAAAGAATATGATGATATGAGTAAAGACACATCGGTTGATTTCATCATTACTTTACAAAAAGGTAAATTGGCTGAATTGGAGGCAAACCAATTGGATCACGGGTGTAATGGGGTGGAAAAACAATTTAAATTGTATTCAACAAATAATTCAACAAATATGCACTTGTTTGATGCCAATGACAAGTTGAAAAAGTATGACCGTGTTCAAGATATTATTGACGATTATTTTGTAAAGCGATTAGAATTATATCAAAAACGAAAAGATTATATGGTGGATGCCTTGAGCAAAGAATTGTTGGTATTGTCGAATAAATCCAGATATATTCGCGAATTACTTGTTGGCACGATTGATTTTAGAAACAAGAAAAAAGAGGCGGTCATACAAATGTTGAATGAGAAAAAGTATTCGGTCATGAATGATGATACGGAGTTTAAATATTTGACCAAATTACCGATGGATAGTGTTACCGAGGAAAATGTGGAGCGTTTGAACAAGGAACACGCTGATAAAGTCGCTGAATTGGATTATGTAAAAACCACTAGCACGAGTGAAATGTGGTTGAAAGAGTTGGATGTCTTGGAAAAAGAATATGTGAAAATGCGTCAAGGTGGAAGCGCAGCAAAGGTTGTTACTGGTGGTAGTGTTGAAAAGAAAAAGGTAATCAAAAAATAAGTTTTGATTGTTGAATAGGTATTATACCTTTTTACACTTCAAATGCCGATTTTTTTAATATTTTTAATATTTTAAATAATATTATATATTATATATTATATATTATATAATGGCAGGAAAAAAACGCTCAGGATTAGCAAATGATAGAAGAGCTTATGGATATGGTATATGTTACACTCCTACTCCTACTCCTACTTATGACTACACATTTACAGGAAATGGTGTATTAACTCAAGCAATCGTAGATGAAAATATTGGAAATGCGAAAAATATTTTTATAGTAGGTTATACAAGTATTGGTAATAGCGCGTTCTTTGGTAAAACTCAAATTATATCTGTAATAATTGGTAATTCGGTTACAAGTATTAGTGGTTTTGCGTTCGCAGGTTGTACCAGTTTAACATCTATAACAATTCCAAATTCAGTTACAACTATTAAGGGTCAGACGTTCAGTTATTGTACAGCATTGACATCTATAACAATTCCCAATTCTGTTACAAGTATTTCTACAATTGCATTCATAAATTCTGGATTAACAAATGTTACTATAGCAACAAATCCTCAAATTATTTCAGGAATTACATTCACACCGTCTCCACCAACAGTTACATTTTTTGGAAAAGCAGGTGTTACTATTGTTTATCCTTAAACAATTACTAACAATTCGGGCGTTTGAAATGTAAAAAGGTGTAAATAAAAAATATGAACTATATTGTATTTTTTATTTGTTGAGTGTAAATTAAAACCATGGTTTCAATACCAATTGCTTGTCATTATTGGATGACATAATTGGCGGATCTATGGGCGTATACATGGTAGACGCGTCTTCTATATATTTGTAATACCCGATTGCCTCTGAATACACTTGGTCGACGGCATAGTTTAAAACTATTTGGTTTAATTGTTCGACTTGTCCCTTAATATTGGTAGGCTGATTTGCCGCATTTTGTAAAAAAATACTCCGCATGATTATTTTCAAAGTGTCGCCATCTTGGTCACTAATAATATATTGACTATTTGATTTTTTATATACACCAGCGCGAATTCCATTTTGTATAATTCCCATGTTTTCTGCTGAAAAAAAAGTTTTTGATAAAGCGGTGTTATCCCACAATCCTTCCGTTGGATCTCTAAAGGTTGTACATTGATTTACAGGTATTTTATCATACATTTGAAATAAATCGCTTGTTTTAGGATATTTCGCATTCACTCTTCCATTCGTTGCCATTTGATCGTTTGTTATTTCCATTATAATATATATTAAACACAAAATATTTTTATTTATATTTTATTTTTATTTTATAATGTAATTGTATAATATATGGGTCCCTTTCAAAAAATAATTATTTTATTATTTGTTATTCTTTTAATTATTATATTAATATTTATTGGATATTCAATCACAGATTCTCAAAATAAAACATGGCCTCCTGTTGTTGCGGATTGTCCTGATTACTGGTTAGATGAGTCTGGAGATGGGTCAAAATGTGTAAATGTAAAAGATTTAGGAACTTGTAATGGAAGTGTTACTTCTGGAAACCATTTGACTATGGATTTTACGGTTTCGCCATATACAGGTTTTGGATCTTTGTGTAATAAATATACTTGGGCAAATAGTTGCGGTCTAACTTGGGACGGTATTACTAATTTATCTACAAATCCATGCATACTTGATTCAACTTCTACATCAACATAAATGAATATTGAATATTGAATATTGAATATTGAATATTGAATATTGAATATTGAATAAAATAATATACGTTGACTATAATAATGAATACTGAAGAAAAAGAAAAACAATATTTATTATTAGTTCTTAGATTACCAGAAGAGATACAAAAATATATTCAACAGTTTTTACCGTTAAAAACACTGGTGTGGCTAGATAAAAAAACATATGTAAAGAATCATTACATCATTACAAAATTCATAAAACGCTATGATAGTTATATTCGCGACATAATTCGTAATGATAATCACTTTGTATTTTTACAAGTATTGAGAGAAAAATTCAAATTATGGAATGTTAAAAAAAAGTATTTTTATAAAAAAATAATTTACAAAAATTTTATTTATTTTTTAATTCATTTGTGTAATGTACACGAGTCATCCAACTGTATCAATATTATCAAAGAAATAATGAATTATAATGAATAAATAGTTTAGATATAATATGTAGATGTATATATATTATCATGCGCTATATTTCAAATATAATTGGCTTATTTGTAAAAAATGAAAAAAAGATCTTGGGTAGATGGAATATTGATTATTGTAATCAAAAAATAAATAGTAAAATTGATTTATCAAATGAAGACCATTGTGGGCCTTGTGGGCAATATATTTTGAATAAAACGTTGAATAACCATTGTGCAAAAAATGATGTTAGAGAAATGGAGAAAAAATCAAAATAACAAATGAGTAAAATAAGTATAAAAAGAATATGTATAAAAATATAATGGATAAATTAGACATAAATAAATATTTAAATAGAGAACATGAAGTGAAAATAATGAAAGATATACTAAAGGGATTTGAATCAAACAAAAAAAATGCGTTATTTAAAAAAGGAATTTACGTGTATGGTGAACCAGGTACAGGCAAAACCCAGTTTGTTATGGATATTTTGAAAGGCATGGATTACGATGTGATACGGTATAATGCCGGGGATATTCGTAACAAGGCAATTATCGATACCATTACAAATCACAACATGTCGGACCGTAATATCATGAGTATGTTTAAGAAAAAGGTGAAAAAAATAGTGATTGTGATGGATGAAATCGATGGTATGAATAGCGGTGACAAAGGGGGGATTAATAGTCTTATTAAATTAATCCGACCAAAAAAGACGAAAAAACAGAAATTAGAGGAATACACAAACAATCCGATTATTTGTATTGGGAATTACCACATTGATAAAAAAATTAAAGATTTGATGAAGGTTTGTAATACAATAGAACTCAAAATACCTACAAAAAGGCAAATTATTGAAATTATCAACATGATTATGCCTTATATAAATGAAGACATGAGAGAACAAATACATCAGTTTGTACAATATGATTTACGTAAATTAAATACAATTTATGAAATTTATAAGAAAAATCATAATGTTTTGAAGGGGAATTTAATTAAAAATATTTTTCATACAAAATCGTATAATGATGATACAAAAAAAATAACGCATAAATTGATCAACAACCATTATTCCTTGAGTGATCATAATGTTCTTATGAATGACACAGATCGCACGATTGTTGCGCTTTTGTGGCATGAAAATATTATAGATGTGTTAGACAAAATGGATAAAGAAATATCTGTACCAATTTATATCAAATTGCTGGATAATATGTGTTTTGCGGATTATATTGACCGTATTACTTTTCAAAAACAGATTTGGCAGTTTAATGAAATGAGTTCTCTCATTAAGACATTTAAGAATCATAAATTGTTTCATGAAAATGTGGATATTTTGAATAATAAGGAGTTAAAGTACAATCCGGGGGGGGAGGTGCGTTTTACAAAAGTGTTGACCAAGTATTCAACCGAATACAATAATTTATTGTTTATACAGAATTTATGTCAGCAACTTGGAATGGATAAAAAGGATATTTTTTCTTTTTTTATGGATATAAGAGACAAATACGATGATGTCGAAATTTTGAATTTATTTGAAAATTATGAAATCTCAAAATTGGATATTAATCGTATTTATAGGTATTTAGACAAATTCACCAATGAAAACGCGGAAGGGATTGAAGACGATATTGTGGTTGACGATGAAAATATATGCGAAGAAATCAATTGTGAATAATTTATTGCGAATAATTTATTGCGAATAATTTCAAATAATTATGAATAATTATGAATAAATATTTTACAAATAGTAAATAAGTAAAAATAAAATATTTATATAATGTATGTCTTATAATATTCCCGAAAATTTACAAAAATTGGAAGAAAAAATAAAAAATTTAGAAGAAAGAATAAATGCATTTGAGAATCAACTTGGAACAGTATCAGGAGACGTGGTTAAAAGTGGAACAGATAAAGAAATACCAGTCGTTGAAAGTGAAACAGTATCAGGACCCGTTATATTACCGGAGGTTAATGTTAATCCTCTGGTTGGGAATGTAAAAGCAAAAGTAGAAGCAATTGAACAAAATGTAGAAAAAAATAAAATAATAACGACAAATGATTTACTTACAGAGCAAGAACTTGATATTCTCGGTCCGGAGAAATTTGGAACTAATTTAACAGTCATTAATAAGTTTCTGAATATTTTGACTATTATAGTGAAAATTTCAAATAATGCTGACGCTGGATTAAAATCCAAGTTAGACGATAATTTGAAAGAAAAATATATAACAAAAGGACAAACATTATTTGATGAAACCACTAAATATATAAAAACAAATTTTAATGAATTTTGTAAGAATAAAGACGCAATAAATGCTTATTTTTATTTATATAATATTATTCTAAAATTTTATAGTAACTTAATTAAAAAACCATCTCCATATGGAAACTTATATGAAAAAATGAAAGGAACAAAAAATTCAAGCAATAATGGAGACTTTAAAAAGTATATAAATAATCTTCTTATAAAAAATAATACAAATTACATAGAATTAAAAACTATTTTATTTGAAAACAAATGTATAGGAAATGAGAATTTTAATGTAGAAAACACAAAAGGCGGAAGAAAATCAAGAAAAATAAAACATCGCAAGACAAAAAGACGCGGAAAAGGGCATAAAAAATCGCATAAAAAAAGACACAGTAAATCGCATAAAAAAAGGCACTAAAAATCGGGGTTATCCCAAGAATGATATAATCCGCCCGCTTCTATATTCGTAAGGTACTTGCGTTTCTCAAACAAAAAATTGTATTCATTGATTGCTTCTAATTTACATGGTTCTGCGATTTTATTGTTTTCCAGTTTTTTTAACAATTTCATCTGGTAACTGAATTTTGCTAATTTTTCCATTTGAATTTGATATTCTATTTCATCAAGTGTATTTGTTGAATATTTTTCATCCAAACCAGTACCTTTAAAGGTGTATTTATAGCTTAAACTCTTTTTATCAGAATTTGTCTTGAGAATCGAGCTTTCTTGTATTTTAGCATCAGTATTATTCTTTTCTTCATTGTCTTGTATTTTTGAGTTTGGATCTATACAGTAATACGAATTTGTGTTTTTTGGTCTAGGTATAGATATATGTAAAAAATGAAAACATTCATATAATGGGACTGCCAATAAAAATAATATAATAACCCTCATATTATATTATTAGTGTATATATTTTTATATTCTTATTTTTGTTTTATTTTTGTTTTATTTTTGTTTTAATTTTGCATCATTATACTTACTATACCAACGTTCTTTATCACACGCATCAACTTGTATGTAAAAATGTCTTTCATATTGTTCCGGATTTTCAAAAAATAATACAACACCTTCATTACCCGTCTCACCAGTACAAACACTCGTCTTGTAAAATAAATCCTCTTTTGCTGTTCCTACCTTATACCCATAATAATATTCTCCGCTAATCGCATTTCGTATATTTGTTCCCAACCCTCCACTCGCATATACATCTACACTGACCTTGTTGTTATTTACATTTCTTTTCAATGAATAAAACCCTTTTTTGGTTGTGGAAACCATGAATTTTTTAATAATACTGTTATTCACGATTTGGGATTCGGGGTTTAAAGGATGAAACATATCTTCTTCGTAAAGCATTTTCTCTTTTGCGACTTGATGTATATTACTACAACATTGTATTTATATTGGTTTCATTGTTATTTATTATTTTGTCTGATTATTTGGTCTGATTATTTGGTCTGATTATTTGGTCGCGGCCCTCATTTCTTGAATTCTGTTTGATATTAAATCCTTTATTTTTTTTTCTAAATAATCCATTTTTTCCTTTAATTCTCTATTTTCTCTCATCAACTCCATTATTAAAGAGGTTTGTTCTTGAAATTTATTAGAATAATCTATATTTTTACTATTATTCACAATAGAATTCATCTTTTGGGTTGATTCATCTTGCTGTATTTTGTGCTGTTCTATTATTTTCTCTCGTCGTTCTTTTATTTCCTCCATTTGTTTCAAAACATCGGGTTTATGTTTGGGATCACCTGGCTCATATTTTTGAAGCATGTCATCGATTGTTATCATAATAAATTGTTTAATACTGAGATCTTTTACAAAATCGTCCACTGTTTTATCAGACAATTTAATAAATCTATCTTTTTCTTTGTTTTCTAACAACATTTTTTTATCAAAAGAATTGTGAGTATGAGAGAAAACCAAAATACTTTTCATGGGGTCCAACTGGACAAAGGGTATTGTATAGTTTTTCAAAAATTGTTTTTCCTCCGCAATACAAGCATCATTATCATATTGCGTTTGTTTTAATAATTCTCTTCTAAAAGCAAAAGTCGCAGCGGTGGAATGTTTCTCTCCATAAGGTCCAAATTGATACATTTCATTGATGTGTTTAAAGTAAATATACATTTCACTTGAACCAGCACATAAAGCCTGTGGGTTTTGTAATAAAGTCTCAACCGCATGTGATATTCTTTCGGGGGGATAATAATCGTCGTCGTCCATGTAAATAATTATTTCGCCCTTACATTTTTCGTGCATTACATTTCTTTTTTTACCGAGAGTCATCTTTTCATTATAACCAAAGTATTTCACTTGAGGTATATTTGCGACAAGATCATATATTTTATCTGTACCGTCGTCAATAATAATCCATTCTATGCGGTCTTTCGGGTATGTTTGACTTAAAAAACAACTCATCATGATGGGAATAAAAGGGCGGCGATTGAAGGTTGGCGTACATACACTAACAAATGGTACATTTACCAGATTTTGCATTTTAGTGGATTTAATATAAGTAATTAAAAATTATTTATATTATAATTTATAGTATTTTACTTTTCCTTTCCAATATAAAAAATAAAAAAGCTCCCAGCGAGGATTGAACTCGCGACCTTACGCTTACTAAGCGCACGCTATAACCACTAAGCCATGGGAGCTGAGCGGGGTATTCCCCCTCAATAATAAATGATTGCGAATTCTTTATATTCTTTTTTCCTATTATTTATTTTCCTATTATTTATTTTCCTATTATTCTTTTTTGCGATTATTTATTTTTGGAGGTTCTGAAAGTAAAAATCCCAAGAGTAACATTCCAATTGTATCTGTATGTATATTTTTGGAACGGCATATATCATCAACAATTAAATAATGTTTGACATAATTTTTAACTTCATTTGCGCGTTTGATTTCGTATAAAATATCTCTAATTTGATTTGCCGGAGACCACATATTTTTATTAGAAATCGAACTACAACACATACAAGAAATTTTATGTAGATGTAAAATATGTTGTATTCTTTGACTATTGGGGTATTTCAAATAATTCAAATAAGATTTGTTTTGAATCAATACCCTTGGAGGGTGAAATGGATATTTATTTGACAAAATAAAGGTATAATTGTCGATTGTAACGCGTATTTCATCATTACATAAATTCATTTGAATATTTTTGTATTCCTTTTTTTTATGAAAATCTAATAATTCAGAGTTCCATCTTTTTATAAATGTATTCTTGTAATGATTGAATATGGGGTCATTATTTGGCGTTTCCATATGTGTCATCATATTTATTATATACTGTATACTATATATTGTTATCTTTATTATTTTATCAATTTTTTTATTATTGTAAATAATTTGTTTTTATTTTGAGATTGTATTTTTTTACTCCCATTTAATTGTTTACCAACATTATTTTCGGAGTTTTCAACTAAATTTTTTATTATCATTATATTCAGGCGCGCTCGGGGTATCTTCTTGTTGAACAACTGCGCCAACTACTGGTATATCTATAGGAGTTGCCACGGCTTCTGGTATAATACCTGGTGTTATATTATCTTTATAATTTAATTTATATGATTCAAACAAAGGTGTGAAGAAAAACATGATTAAAAATATTACAAAAGATATTGCCGTTACAGTATTTCCAAAATATGTATTTGCTCCAGATATAATATAATATGATAGAATCAACATGATTAATTGAGATTTATATTTGAGAACATCCGCGATCGCATTTTTAAAACTATATTGTGTTGGTTTATTTGTTTTTACATCATTTGCCGTCATAAATAATGGAAGTGCGAAACAATAAATGATTGTTACTACCGAAATAAATGGATATACAACGACAAATCCAGTAAAAACTGTGAATAATATAATTAAAATCACATATATTATTGTGGTAAATATATTCATACCTGAAAAAATACTTCCTGGCTCCCATTCTTTAGGACTATTATCATCACGTTCTTCATTTGTTGTTGAAAACATATTCGTCATATATCCAATTGGATTAGAAAAGAAAGACTGTGTTGGAATATCGTTTTTGGGTGTGCTGAATAACCATTTCAAATTAGTAAATAAACGGATAATGATATTTGCAAAATTTATAAAAAACATCAATATACACCAAAAAACAAATAAAAAAGGCACAATAAAAATATTCATAGACTCTGTAAAAATAGATCCAAATAATTTATAAAAGGTTTTGTTTAGTTGTAAATTTGTTGCTAAAATATCCTGTAACACACTACAAAAATACAATAAATAGACATTTTTATACTTTAGATTTCTTAAATACCCAAATAAACCACTTTCAATTATTTCATCATTTTCTTCTTTGGAAAATTCTAATTTTGTAGAATAATTTTTATCGCCACCCATTTTTATATTATTAATACTGGTTTGAAGATTAGTTGGTAAGTTTGTATTTTTTGGAATAACATTTGTATATGGAAAATACTTGGTATTTACTGGGACAATATTAGATAAAAATGCTTTGTTACTATATACAATCCCTGTACCAACTCCAATAATAATTGAAAGAGTAATTAATTGTCTAAATAAATATACACCATAATTATAAGTATTTTGAAAATTTATTTGATCAGGTTTTGTTTCTTGTCTTTTTTTATCTATATCTGATGTATTTGATTGATTACTTGATCCCATATTATTATTTAATATTATATTTTCTTTGAATTTACCTTGAAATTACCTTGAATTTACAAAAATCTAAAATATTTTTTCTCTAGTTATCATAAATGAAAATAAAATTATTATTATATGGGTTGATTACTGTTTTGTCGGTTGTCATCCTTTTTTACTGGACAGATTCTTTATTTAAAAACCATTATATTCAAGAGAGATTTACAAATATATCACCCATTGAAGAAGGACCCGATACCACACATAGTGTGAATTTACAAAGTCCGCCTTTTAATAAATATACCTGTAAAAATATTTGTGGTCCCCCGGGTCGTTGTCGCATAAGTGGGGAGGACTGTGTATCCGACGTAGATTGTTACGGTTGCGTTCCTCCACCAATTTATAATCGTGAAATAAAAGACGAAAATACTGACATAAAACCTGTGATGAGCACATTTTCAAAAGATATTACTAAAAACGCAGGCGATATTTTCCCTAACGCAAAACCAGCAACCTACAATATGGGAGTTGACACTTGGAAATCGGAATTTGATTTAGAAGAAAATATTTTTAAAGAAAAATATTATCCATCAGGAGATTTAACATTTATGATGAAATATCCAGTACGAACTACTTTTAGTGGCGAATTTGTTGATGATGGCGCATATGCCTTTAATGATACCACATAAGAAATACTAAAATTAATACCACATTCACAGGTAATATATTTTCTTTTACTAATGAAAAAAACACTAATACATATTTAATCATCAATTTTTCATACTCATTGCCAAATTTTTTTAATAATAAAGATAAATCCTCATCTTCATCAACATCATCATTATTATCATTATTATCATCATCATTATCATGAAAATCATGATCATCATCACCACAAATAGTTTCATTATTATCAGCATTTGGATCATTTATCACTGAAATGATACAAGATTTCGCATGATTATTATATGATATTTTTGTATGAAATAATTTATTACAAGAACCACATTCTATAGGATTTATATTAAACTTGTGTTTATCCGTTTTTACATGCTTTATAAAACTATTTTTTAAAGGTGTATAATAACTACATGTAGCACATGTATATAAATTCGTATTGGAATCTTTCAAAAAAACATCATCGTTTTTTAATTCAATTGTTGTCATTTTTTGTCTTTGAATATAATAATATAATTAGTAAAATCTTTTTATATTATTTTGTATTTGTATTTATTTTGTAGTTGTATTTATTTTGTAGTTGTATTTGTTTTGTATTTGTATTTATTTTGTATTTGTATTTATTTTGTAGTTGTATTTGTTTTACTCGGTTTAAGTAGCATACATTAATCCGCAGTTTCCACCCACAAAAGTTACCATATTGATTCGTTCCTCAAAAACAACCAAATTAAAATTATAATTATATATTCGCCACGTTGGCTTGTTAATTCCAATAATTTGACCCGTTTCTGGATCACATATTGTAAGCGATTGGGCATACGGGTCAAGTGATGGCACAATTGTATTCATTTCAAATTCAATTGTTGTGAAACGACTCATGTTAATTGCTCCCGATGGCTGTAAATCAAATGGTGATGTATTCATACAAAAATTATATACATATAAACCATCCGGCGCATTACCAGCTGTGCGGGTATATTTTTCAACATAATTATAAACCCCTACTGGCTGAACATTTTCACGATATGACCCATCCAATAATAAAGCCATTGACACTAATATATTTTTTTCATTTTCTAAATTATAATTGCCTGTGAGTAGCCACCCTGTTAATTTATCGTCAGCATTTACACCTGGACCAATATAGACAACAGTCGTAGACCCGTCTGGGTTTGTCCTGGTTATTTTATAATCCCCGCTTGTTGGTGCCTGGGTCAAGTCATACGGTAAATAATTATACGGCCAGTTAGTATAATTACTCCACTCATTGCGCAAATTTGCGTCACTTCTTTGTAAATAAAATGTGTAATTCGAAATCATACCAATGGAATCTAATTGTATTCTGTTGGCTCCAGTCACATTGTAGAAAACATTTTCTCGCACTTGTCTAAATAAATATTTTTGCTCATTCAACGCAAAAATACGCGATTCGGCATTTGATAAAAAACAATACGTACAATTCAAATGGACATCCGCATTCCATAATGTCCTTGTGTCTGTATATGATCCTACGCCTAATTCAATATCGGGTGGTGTCTGTAGAAAACGGTAAAACTGCATATAATACAAATTAAAATTGGGCGCAATATACGGATAATTATTCACACTATCCATCACATCTCGTATTTGAAACAATTCTTGTATTGGTCGCATTGTAACATTGATTTGTAATTCATTATACTGCAAAGCCACTAAAGGAAACGCCATTTGACTTTTCATAGTAAACCATGAATTCAGTGGAATATAAAGAGTCCTACCTCGTATTGACGGTTCCGCACCCACGGGATTTGTGGTATAATATGCGTTTGGATATGAATTTATGCGACTACCCGAATTTGCCGGGTCAGTTAATTCGGGTACATTTCCAATCATTTTGTCAAAAAGCGCCTTCTTTTCCGTGGAAAAATCGCGCTGCGCCATTGCCAGCATGTAAGCCCCCGAATATTCTTGTAATGTTTGATTTCCACATGTAATCGTAATTCGGGATATCATTTGTGCTCCAATATTTTCAATCCATTTGAATTCATATGGTATCCACGCTCCTGTATTATTTTCTGTGCTGGCCGCATCGGTATTTGGTGGAAATATAGGACTCCATATATTAGGCAAATCTACGCTCAAATAACAATCCATTAAAAGGTCAGCATAACGCTTTACTTTAAATGTAAAATTCGATTCTTCTGACAAACGCAACGTCCGAGCTCCTTCAAAATCAAGTCTAAATTTTTGTAGTGAAAAATTCGTATATTTATGATATGTCGATTTAAAAAATGTTTTACTTGGATTACCAGTTAAGACAATATCTTGATTACTTGCCGAAACCAATTGTATTAATCCCCCACTCATTTATCTATTATATTATAGTAATAAATTTATATTTAACTGATTTTAATTATTTTTAAATAATTTTTAAATATTTTTTTATTAATTTTAAAATACTTTTATTAGTATATAATAGATACTACTAAAACATGGACAATAATAATATAACAGAATTAAAAAACAATTTCAAAAAATTATTCAACCGAGAAGATACCATGCCATATATTTTCTGGACTGCTATAATAACACTCGTCATTTCATTTATTGGTTATTATATATACATTAAAAATTTAATGGTTCGCGAGTGTAATTATATGAATAACATGTATGGTTCTATCAATGGAACATTACAATCTATTAATTCAGTAAATCCAAATTCAAACTATACGTTGAAGGATTATTATATTAAAACAGCATATAATTGTTGTAGTGGTGGATCATACAAGAATGACTATGTAAATACATGTAATTTAACAAATGTTCTAAAACAAGGATGTCGAGGGCTCGATTTAGAAATCTATTCAATCAATGATCAACCAGTTATAGCAACTTCTACAAGTGATAGTTATTATATTAAGGAAACATACAATAGTGTTCCTTTTGCTGAAGCAATGAAAATCATTGTAAATTATGCTTTTTCAACAACAGGGGCACCTAATCCAAATGATCCCGTCTTGATTCATTTAAGAATTAAAAGTAGTAATCAAAAAATGTTTCAAAATTTAGCAAATATATTTGATGCGTATGATCAATATTTTATGGGACCCGGCACAAGTTACGAAAACAGGCAGACTAATTTTGGAAATACAAAAATAAATGACTTATCCAAAAAAATTATTTTGATCATTGACAACAGTAACAAAGCATTTATGGATAATCGAGATTTATATGAATATGTAAATATACTGAGTAATTCGGTATTTATGCGTGCTCTTAGAAATTATGATATTAAAAATACTCCAGATCTTACCGAATTACAAAATTTTAATAAAAAAAATATGACAATTGCCATGCCCGATAAAGGATCTAATCCGTCAAATCTAAGTGCTGCTGCTGCGAGATTAACCGGCTGCCAAATGATTGCCATGCGTTATCAATTGAATGATGTAAATTTACAAGAAAGTGATAAATTTTTTAGCGACGCAGGATGTGCCTTTGTATTAAAACCAGAAAATTTACGTAATATACCAGTAACTATTCCTACTCCAACACCTCAAAATCCAGCAGTTAGTTATCAACCTCGAACCGTTAAAACTAAAAATTATAAATTTACTATTTAAAGGGTGGAATTATGGGATTAGGGATTATGGGGAAATTAAATTGGACTGCTGTAAATATATTATCTCTACCTATAGTAGATAATATATCTAGGAAAATATGAATAAACTATGCGATAAAAATATGTCATTTGAAGATTGTGAATTAGTCATTTTACGTTCTGCTGTGGATAAAGCAGAACATATTGTTCGTAAAAAGGCAATTAATTCTCCAGATATCACCAAAATTTTAACAATTGTAGAAAATTTTATCAAGAAAAAAAGTCTCATTTGCTACGGCGGTACCGCAATTAATAATATACTTCCAAAACAACAGCAATTTTATGATAGGGACATTGAAATTCCTGATTATGATTTTTTTAGTCCAAATGCGTTAAATGACGCCAAAGAATTGACGGACTTGTATTTCAAAGCAGGAATTACCGAAGTAGAGGCAAAGTCTGGCGTACATCACGGCACTTACAAAGTATTTGTGAATTTTATTCCAATCGCTGATATTACATTGTTACATGTTGATTTGTATAAAAGCATTAAACGCGAAAGTATTAGTGTCGGTGGCATTTTATACGCACCACCGAATTTTTTAAGAATGTCTATGTATCTTGAGTTGAGTCGCCCGGCGGGAGATATATCTCGGTGGGAAAAAATATTAAAAAGGTTGACTCTTTTGAATAAATATTATCCACTTGAAACCGAAAATTGTAACAAAATTGATTTTCAAAGAGAAATGTATGATGATAAAAAAGAAGCAAAAATTTATGAAAATGTGAAAAACACTCTGGTGAATCAATCTGTTGTATTTTTTGGCGGATATGCCATGTCAATGTATGCCAAATACATGCCAAAAGAAATACACCATCAAGTCAAAAAAATTCCAGATTTTGATGTTATTTCTGAAGATGCTGAATTAACCGCCGAAATTGTGGTGGAACGATTAAAAGATATTGATGTAAATAACGCGCGTTTTGTAGTAAATGATGCTGTTGGAGATGTGATTCCAAAAAATTATCAAATTATGATTGGTAAAGATACAATTGCTTTTATCTATGAGCCAATTGCGTGCCATAGTTATAATCAAATTACGGTTAGGGGTCAGAAAATAAAAATAGCGACGATTGACACCATGTTGAGTTATTATTTGGCTTTTGTCTATGCTGAAAAAAAATACTATAATGTAGACCGTATTTTGTGTATGGCAAACTATTTATTTGAATTACAACAAAAAAATAGATTAAGTCAAAAAGGGTTGTTAAAAAGGTTTAATATACTTTGTTATGGACATCAAAAAACAATTGAAGAAATTAGGTCAGATAAGGCTCAAAAATTCCGGGAATTAAAACAAGATAGATCTGACAAAGAATTCCAAGAACGGTTCTTGTCTTATAGACCCGCTGATATAAAAATCGCAAGGGTGAAAACCAATAATTATGGAAAACTTAAACACAAATATGTCAAAACATTACGTGGTCAAAATATGAAACATGGTAAAAATGGTAAAAATAAAAAAACACGTAGACAAAAAAAACGTGGATTCTTTTTTTAGATTTTATACCCAGCTAATAATACGCTAAACAAGTATACTAAAACGTGCCAAACAATGTGGTTGTTTTGGATAATATATAATAAAAGACCCCAAATAAAATACTGGTAAATAAATAACCATAAATATTGATGTTTCCATCTTTAAAAAATAAAAAGGGCAAATACTTGAACAACAATCTTTTGAAAATAGGTAATTGAAACAAAAAATACAATATACACAACAACAATGGGGTCTGTATTTCGTCATACATTTGATCCATCGCACCCATTCTCTCGTGTTGTTTATTGTATTCTGCTATAATATCCTCGTTTTCCTGGTAATCCCTTATATAATCTTGGGACTCACTGGGTGCTGGCGGAATATAATTGGGTTGTATACTTGGATCTTGTACAAGACCATCCGTGTTTCTTGGAATATCCCTCGATTGTAATTGGGTTAAACCAGTGGAACTGGCGTGCTGTAATCCGCTTACTAATTGATTAATGGTCGATTGGTCTAAACTCATTCCGGTTGAGGATTGGGGCTGGGGCTGGTTATCAGGCATTCTTTCATTAATGGAAAACGATACATTTCCTCCTATAGTACCGCCACCAGTAGGGTCAGTCGGCAAGTCTAATATACTTGTGGTATCCCCGGACATATTATTATAATATAGTTTGATTATTATAATGATACAAGATACGCAAATATGCGAATTTATTTATCATCTATTATTTGTTTACTTTTATCGCATTTGGTAGAAACATTTTTATAGGTATAACATTTTTCGCCAAATTTATATACATTATCGTCTATTTCATCTATAGGTGGTGCCTTGTAAATAACACAGTTTTTACCTTTACAAACGGTTCTAAATAATGTGGCTAAACCTAATCCTAAAATAATCGACATTAATATTCTCCCAGTTTCAGTATGTAAAAATTTAGATAGTCTCAACATATATTTACAAACGATTATTATTTATACAAATACCTAAATTATATTCGCATTTACCGTTGTATTGGAGTCGATTTTATTTTTGATTTATCCGCTGGACATTTTACTTCATTTGCCTGATACATATAACAATTGTCCGCTTTGTCACGGTATTGTACAGAATCGCTATTTTCTGGTGTTGGATACATATAAACTTCTTTTAAATCTGGTCCCATAATATACACAAAAAAAAGACCAAATGCTAAACTAGACAAAAATACTGGAATGGATATATATTTTGTGATTGACATTATTTCTATTATATATAATATATATTATTAAATATTTTTTTTTATAGAGATAATGATTCACCCTGTTCAATGACTACCTTTTTCTTTGAAATATTTTTAGGTTCGCCTTTCCTTGATTTACGACTTTTTTTTTCTTTTTTACTTGACGAAGACGCACCAAATTTCATTTTAATCACTCCGGAATCACCTAAAATATACTCTACACTTTCAAAAGAAATAGGTTCTTGAACTAAAACATTCATATTGTTCTCTTTATCTACATAGGAAGCCGCGTATTTTTCCTCCATAATTTCTTTTAAACGAGGTATCATGTCTTCATAATATATGCGTGCTATATCGTCCATGAATTTTTTATTATGTTTTTTCTTGTATTCATCAGTGTATTTTTTAATATTTGATATATTTGTATACACCTCTGTTTGTATTTTTTTTAAATTATTTTTTTTATCTACATTATCCGTTTTTTCATTCAACAATGACAAATAATATTCGGAGGTTTCGATTGAGCCTTTGATTTCATCTTTAATTTCATCAAATTTTTGAACAGCCTCTTCTGAATCAATATATCCAAATAAAAAATCATTTTTATCCAATATAATTTGATGTTTGAATTTGTTTGTTTCTTCTTCATTTTCATTCATTAAATCCCGTAAATCATAGGTTATGCCTAAATTAATTTCTATATCAAAGGGACAAGGGTCTTTTCTGTCGCCACACATTGCCTTTAATACTTTTTCAAAATTGTCATTTACTTTGGTTTCAAAAATAGAACTCACTCGTCGTTGACAATTTACACATTTAGGGACAACTGATTTAATTAAATTTTTTTTTTCATTAAAACTTAAAAGTTTTGTTTTTTTACCATACATGATTTCTTTTTTTTCTTTTTCATAATCATCATTGTATTTTGATTTTAGTTGGTAAAATTTATTCATTGCGTCAACGATAGGATTTTGATTGGATTCTTTTTTGATTTCTTCTATATTTTCTATGTTTTTAATGTCTACGATTTCTGCCATATTACTTATAAAGTAGTGATATTTTATTTACCATCATATAACAAATATATTTTAAAAATATTCCTAGATATACCCCGTTGATATAATGTTTATTAGTAAATCATTTAATGAAATAACATGTATATGATATAATAAATATTATATAATACACATGATACATAATTGGAAATTTTTATATTCAACATCCAAACTTGAAAAAGAGTTCTTAAATACTCCTAAGAAAATATGTGTCGCGGCACATTCAACCCCATTTTTTGACGGATACATCTTATACAAAGCATTCAAGTATTTTGGAGAAAACGACCCTCTAGTATATGCTCGCGGCCCTTCTCCTTATTTTCCAGAATGGTGTATACAAATACCAAAGAAATGTAAAGGTGGATTTGTAAAAAACGAAATCTTAGTATTACAAAATATACCTTGTTTTTGTCGTATTCTGTTTCCTTCGGGCGGAACTATAACATGGAAAACTGGTTTTTATGTTTTGGCAAAACAATTAGACGCAAAAATTGTTATATGTGGGATCGATTATGGTACAAATAGTGTAATTGTGGATAGTATAATAAGCCCACTAGATACATTTGAAGAAACCAAGGAATTTTGTATTTCACGATTACGTAAATATACTCCAGGACCGTTATGTTTTATGTTGAGAGTATTGTGTAATTATGGGTGTGAAACATACAAATACAATAAAGAAATCGTATATTTTTATAGAGGTATATTTATCAGTATATTGTTGTATATGTTTATAATGTATTTTTGTATTACACTTTTCGATGTAACAAGGTATGCTCATCGTCCCATTGAGGTAATCCGGTAATTAATGATTGTTGTGCTCTTAATTTGGTTTCCTGGTAATTCCGGATTTTTGACAACACATATTGTTGTTTTTCCCGATTTTTTCGTTGTTTTTCAGAAGGAGTTAGTTTTCCCTTGTATTTAAAAAGAAGAATTGTTCCTAAAAGTAGAAAAAAACCAACTGCCAATGATATATTGAATATGATATTGTTGTATTTGTTTTTAAATTCGTGACATTGTTTTAATGTTTGATTTAAAAAAAATTTTACACCAGGTTCAATTAAGGTTGGTTTAGAAAAATCGCTAACGTTCATAAATTATATAATAATATATAATTACTTTTATTATTTCAAAATAAATTATACACAATATACATAATATATGAATAGTTCATATCTTTCAGTATTTGTATTTATCATTATTACAATTATTTATTATACAGTGCTTAAACCAAAACTAACTTATGAAAATCTAAAAAATGCTGAAAATAATGATGAAATGTCCAATTATAGCTCGACAAATAATACGGCACTAGTTATTTACATGATTTTGGTTTTAATTAGTCAACTGGTGATTAATATTGGATATATGATAAATACGTGTGGCGGGGATATTGCGAGTAACATTGGTGCTGGATTTTTAATAACGCTTATTCCATGGGTTTTTATTTTTGGATTATTGGTTAGCATGTTGATGTTATTTCCGGGTTTTAAGTCAGCATTTTCAAATGTAATTGGTTATTTTTGTGTATCTGGATCAGCCAATGACGTGTTGACTAAATTATTGATAAATCCAGATATTGAAAATACAATGAATGCTGGTAATTTGAGTGAAGAAGATAAGAAAAAATATCAATCTGTAGCAGATGCGATTATTAAAATATGTGGTAACACATCTATTATCATTAATCAAATTGTTCCTGAAAACTTTTTAGAAAGTTTAGCAACATTGTCTCCATTGATGAAACCCGAATATCAAAATGACCAATCTACGGAAAGTATAGAATTAAAACAAAAATTACTAAATACTGTTTTAATCAGGGATAATATAGGTGAGGCATTATGGTATGTCAACACTGCTATTTTAGTTACAAGTGTCATTCAATACAATATTGCTTCTCGTGGTTGTAATAAAGATTTAAAATCGATTCAGACTCAACAGGCTAATTTTGAACAACAACAAGCCTCTACACAACAACAAAATGAACAGGCAACATCAACCACATATACCATGACTTAGTTCGTAAGATTTCAAAATTGTAACCTAGGTTGGGCTAAATAAAACAAGACAAACAAATATGACAATATTCCTAAAATAATTGCCAATAGCCAAATGGGGAGAATTGTCTTGTTTCTATATCCAACTCCAAACTGGCGAATACTTCCGTCGGGATTATATAAAAATCCGGGTTGGCAATAATGAAATGTTCCAAATATGACTAAAAATAAAAGGATAGATACAATGATTGGATGGTTACTAATATAATTTCTATACATATATATTATAATTATAAACAAATTTATTTATTTTATATTCAAAATATAAGAATAAAGAATATAAAATGAATTATTTACTAGAATCGTTTTTTGTTGGGATTTATTGTTGTTTTATCTATTTGGCTTTATTTTATACAGGTCTAACCGCCAATGTTTACTTAATGTTATTTATTGTTGGATTTATGAAACATTTTTTTGGATATTTTTTTAAAATTCATGATTATTATTGTAAATATGGTTGTCGTAAATATGATTGTAGTGATAATAATAAAAATACTCACGCAAAAAGAAATGATGTCATATTGACAGAAGAAAGTATTCTTGAAGGGATTGTTTTTATTATTCTTGGTTCATTCTTATCGTTTTTTTTTAAATCAAAGTTGCTGTTGTATTTTATACTTGGGGTTTGTCTTCATATTATAACGGAAAAAATAGGATTACATGCTTATTTTTGTAAGGAGCGCTGTATATCATCATAAGTAACCAAACCAGAAGACACAATAATACTTTGCATAATATTTTATGATAGATTTTCCAATTTTTATTCATTGGTAAATATTTATTTATTTTTATTAAAAATATTTATAATTTATTGAAGAATCTATATCCTAAAATTTCCAAATTTCAACAAAAGAAAATCAGAAAAAGTAAAAATGGACATTTTTGGTATGTCCATTTTTGAAAATCCCAGGGATTCATGGTGAAAACGCTGTTTTTTGGGCCATTTTAGAGCATAAAGCTCTCCTGAATTTTTCATGTTTGAAACCGCGAGAGCATAATTTTGTGAGCATAAATTTAATGTTTTTCAAGGAAAAGGGTTTAGGCATTTTTTTTCTATAGAATATATAGAATAATAGAATGGAAAAGGAGCATGCCCCTCAATATACAAAATACTATATATGTGACAATTGTGACTTTAAATGTCTTAAAAAAAGTAATTATGAAAAACATTTATTGACAGCAAAACATCAAAAAGGCATTTTATTGAACAAAAATACCCCAAAACCTATAAAAAATGCCATGGATAATTTTGTATGTAAAAAATGTAATAAAGAATACAAGGCGCGCAATAGTTTATGGTATCATGAAAAAAAATGTAATTCAACACCGGAAAACATAACAATCACTGTAGAAGAAGAACAATCACCAGAAAATAACCAGTATTCCACTGATTTGATCCTGGAGCTTTTGAAACAAAACCAGGAATTCAAGGAGCTTATCCTTGAACAAAATAAACATATGCTTGAAATGAGCAAAGACAGGAATGTGACCAATAATAACAATATTACCCAAAACAATAATAAGTTCAACCTGAATGTATTCTTGAATGAAACATGTAAAGATGCGCTGAATCTCAGCGATTTTTTGGAATCATTGATTTTATCCTTGACCGACTTTGAAAATTTTGGACCTCTCGGGTATTGCGGAGGGATTAGTAACATCCTAGTCAATGGATTAAACAAATTAGACATCAGCAAACGACCGATTCACTGTAGTGATCTAAAGAGGGAAGTCATTCACATTAAAAACAACGATACTTGGCATAAAGATGAAAATAAAGAGCAAATGATAAAAGCCATCAAGGCAATTGAACATAAGAATGTCAAGCAAATGTCTCTTTGGGGAAAAGCTAACCCGGAATACAAGGATCCAAATCATAAAAAGAGCGACCTGTATACAAAGCTGATTGATAATAGCTTGTGCGATACCGATAAGGAAAAAGCCCTCAAAAATTATAATAAAATCATTCGCACAGTCGCCAAGGAAATCCTGGTGGATAAATAGTAAATAGTATTTTTATATTTTTTATAGATAACTATATTGTATAAAAAATATTTATAGATTATAAAAAAAGATCAGTATGAAACATTTCATCGACAACTCTATTGGCAATATCAAGATAATTGTTTTTGCTTAAACATAACGTAACACCTTGTGACATTGAAATACCCATTTGTATTTTAATTAAATCATCATTTAAAAATAAATGATACTTTTTTAAATCATTGTCATTTATGTATTTATTGAAATTCATTATAAATTCAAATAATTTACCAATATTTATATTTTTTGAACCAGTTAATATTGATCCAACAATTTGTTCTGTAATACAAATCAAAGAATTTATATGTATTTGAGGTATATTCATAAAAATATCGTGAGGTTCAATAAAAATCTCTAATAATTTTTTGGAAATTTCCCTTGGTTCCTTTGTAAATAATTCAGTCAACATATTTAATAGTGTATTTTTAATATTCTCATGAATATGTAAGACAACCCCAAAATCAATAACACCTATTTGATAATATGGTGCCTTATTATTTTTAATAAATAATATATTACCTGCGTGTAAATCTCCGTGACCAAAACCATTGATAAATAAAGAAAAAATACCATATTTTACTATTATTTTTGCGTATTCTTCGTAATCACATTCATTTAATTTTGATATATGTATTCCTTTTATGTATTCCATTACAATGACATCCTCACCTGAATATTCTTGATAAATTTCCGGAATTTTTACATAATTAATAGTCGAACATATTTGTTTCATTTTGATTGTATTTTTTATTTCTTCGTTAAAATCAAGTTGTGTCTTTAATAAAATAATATTTTTATGAAATGAATCCGCAAGTTTCATACTATTTACATAAGGCATATACGACAGTACTTTTAATATAAACTGTACTTTTTCAATTGCGTCATTCAATTTTTGTTCTATGTTTGTTCTTTTCAATTTTACTACCACATTTTCCTGTGTTTTTGTATTTTTCATTAAATAAACCAAAGAAATCATACCCGAATTAATTGGAATATTATTTTGTTCAAATACAAAATTGTGTTGCGTTTGTAATTTCATTAATGCGTCCCAATTGATATCGTTATTTGTATAAGGAGATGAATCTGTGTATTTGATTAATTCACTATTCATTGTTTCATCAATTAGACTATTGTTTAATGAAATACTCTGAAAAAATTTTACATAGAGTATATTTTTTTCTGTTAATTTATCACACAAATCGTGTATAAATAATTTATAATTTGAATTGTATAAAAAAGATATATAACAAGATAAAAAAATCCAAGAAATTTCAAACAAAAAATATATATTTGAAAATGTATGTAAAAATGTATGTGAAAATGTATGTGAAAATGTATTGTATAACATTTCTATTTTATTCATAAAATTATGTATATATTATTTATACATCATTTCTATAAATACTTTTGACCTTATAAACATTTTGTATAATAATTGAAAACATATTTTTTCAATAAAATCAACGACTACTAATTTCTGATTATTCAAATATATATGATTTTCTACTTTAATTTTATGAGGTGTTATTAATTTACAATAGCATGTTACATTTTTTACTTTTAATTGTTCTGTTTGTTTATATATTTCATCATCATCTATATACTCATTTATGTTTTCATAATTAGTATTTGATTTTATATAAAATGTAATAAATGATTCATCTAAAGTTTTTTTGATTTTTATATTCAAAAAAGAATGATATTGAGGTATACCGATATCCGCAAATAAATGTTTAAAAATGACAAATACATTTGCTTCTCCGTAGTTATCGTTTGTTTCAACCACTTTTAATTTATATATATCCACTACATCTTTGTTTACAGAATATAAAATATCAATTAATGATAAATGTAATAATTTTTCCATATATAAATTTTTGTTTTCTATTTCAAATTCAGTTATATAATTATTTCTCTCGCTTTTTTTAATTATAAAACCATTTTTGTTATAAACAATTGGAAAATTTTCTATATTATCACGATGAATCATTTATATTTGGATATTTATTTATAAATGATTTTTTACGAAATATGTAAAAATATGAATACAATGTATTTGTTATTGGTTTTTTGTTTTCTTATTTTTTTGTTTTCTTATTTTTTTGTTTTATTATGTTTTACTTTCTTGTGTTTTATTTTATGGCTACGATTATTTCGTTTTTTACCTCCTACAATTTTAGTTGAATTACTATTTAAACAATTCACATTTGGACTACTATGTTCCTTATTAAAAATATCAATACCACTTACAGGGGTCATGAATAAAGGATCTACTTGATTTATATTGTTATTATCTAATTTAGTCATTTTACTTTTTAAATTATCAAAAGCGGCTATTGTCATTAAAACATCTTGTTTATTAGGGTCAATATTAAATTTTTCTCCAATTTTTCCAGTATATTTTGAAAATACTCCAGTTGATTCTTGAATACGAGACTCATTTGATTTAAAAAATCCAGCGAATCTTTGTTTGCTAGCATTACTAATAATCACTCTACAAAGTGTATCACCGCCTGCGATTTGTGCTTTAATATTTGTACCAGCCTTTGTTCTCGCTATTTCACCTACTGTAGGATTAAACATTACTTTAAAAAATGAAATATACAAATAAAATGGATGAGCGAGTGGATTTCTAATACTTGAATATATATAGGCGGGTGGTATTTTTTTAACACAGTTTAATGGTTTATCGTAAGCAATTTTAACTTGTTTTGATCCTTGTTGTTTTGCTTTATCACTACTAAAAAAATTAACACTTGATCCTGTAATAAACGATGATAAGTTTTCACAATAATTCATTACTTCAATTTCATTATCTTCCATACCTTTAGTTGGATGATAAAATCCTTGCATTTCAAGTGGCAAATCTATTACAGGGTCTCCTTTTGTCATTACTCTTTTATACATAATTTGTTTGTTTTTTATAAATTCTTGATATTTATCACATACAGTTTTATTTAAAACTCTTGGTGAAGCAACTGATATACATACAATACTATCAGATAATTTTTCAAAACCAGCATCATTATAAGGTGGTGTTTTTTTGATCCCAATCCATAAATAAGAAAAAATGGTGCACATAGCCCCGCCCAAAGAATGACCAGATGTAAATACTTTTATATTATCAGATTTTAAAAAATTATTTACAAGATCTCTCATTGATTCTAATATAGTATGTATATGCTCAGATGTTAATTTGTATATTCCACTTAAATAACCATCACCATCGGGACAAATTTTTTGTGGGTATGCTGCGGTTACATTTAAATATGACATCATTGATTTTACACTTGCTGTTCCTCTAAACGAAACCCATATAGAATTCATTCTTTTATCCGCAACAATATAAGCAATTGAATAATTAGACCACGCGACAGAAATACACTTTACATTTCCGTTTGGGTCATTTATCTGATTAATAATATTATTTTCTTGTGGTGGATTTATGATATCAGTATTCATTGTATCAGTATTCGTTATATCTATATTTAGATCTTGGGCATCAGTACCAGTATTTTCTTGTTTTTTAATTTTATCGTTGGAAATAACTTCTGCGCCATCACCAGTTATATTTGTTTCGCGATTTACATAATTGACATGTTTCGCATAATTTAAAAAATCAACATAATCTTTACCATCACTATTTTTAAAGAATTTGACATTTGGACCTTCTTTATATACTTCGGCATCATCAAAAATATTTTTTATATCTGCGTTTTTAATAGAATTTAATACGCTTGTAGGAATCGGATTTTCTTTGAGTGTATCATTAAAAACCGGAGGATCTGTATATTGTTTGCATTTTGTCATAATCTTATAATCATCTGTATTAGTATATAAATTAATGTCATGATCTCCAAAAATTTGCATATATCTTTCTAAATATCCGCAGTCTTTTAAATACGTCAATCTGGACATAACTGTGCCAATAAACGTTATTAATGAAACATTTCCAATACCATTAACGACATTTGTTGTACTTGTCGTATTAACAGATACTGGAAGAGGTTTTTTACCCATACTTATATTACCCATACTTATACCAAATAATCCACCACATTGTTTTCTAAATGTTTTATTTTGTTTTTTTCCTATTTTTTGTTTACTTGTTGTCATAGAAAAATAACAATATATATATTGTATATATTATTTTTTTGTAAATTTGTAAATTTATATTTTACCATACATTTCAAGTGCGAGTTTTCTCTGTACACTAAAATCGCAAATGGGTTTGACATAACGAATATCTTTATTTTGGTCCCAATATTTATACCATTCATGTATGACTTTGGGTTCCAATTCGTTCAATTCAGGGATCCATTTTTTAATATACACACAATGCGGGTCGTGTTCCTCTGATTGTGTCCAGGGATTAAAAATACGATTGTATTGTTGACTATCTGCCCCGGTACCGGCAACCCATTGCCAGTTTCCATTATTGGACGCCACATCATAATCAGTCAATTTTGTGGCAAAGTATTTCTCTCCTTCCCTCCAATTTATTAAAAGGGTTTTCACTAAAAAGGATGCCACAATTAATCTTGCGCGGTTATGCATGAAACCTGTTGTATTGAGTTCGCGCATTGCCGCATCAACAACAGGAAACCCAGTCATCCCATTCTTCCAGGCGTCTAACCATCGCGAATTATGATGCCATTTTATTTTTGAATACGATGCTTTCATAGGGTGACCCAATACGCGCGGATAACTGTACAAAATATTCATATAAAAATCACGCCATACTAGCTGTCTATTTAAATCATGATAATTTTTTGATTTAAATGCCCAATAAACTTCTCTGATGGAGAGACACCCGAATTTGATGTACGCCGACAATTTACTGCTCGGTTTATCTAAGTCATTTCTGGTTGACCCATAATGATTTTGGGTTTTTAATGCTGTTTTTAAAGCCAATATCGCCTCTTTTCTTCCACCCATTAATATATTTTCATTTGTTTTTGTGAATTTAAAAAAGGCATCGTTGAGAGAAATCAAGTGATTCCCTGGGACCGACCCCGATTTTTTTGCGAATTTCATTTGTTTTTTCTGAGGCGCTGGTTTTTCCACATGGTGTTTCATACACGTCTCGTAATACGGCGTGAATTTTTGGTACGCTGTTCCAGAACCATTCACAATGGTCCCCGGTTCATGTAAATAATAATCCCCGACTTGAATACATTCTACACCCCGTTTTTTACACATGTCGGTAATCTCTTGGTCTCTCTTTAAAGCATATGGAGTATAATCTTTGTTGAACCCGACCGCGTCGATATGATAATATTTTATACAATTTGAAACCACACTTTCGTTGTGTCCATAAAAGGTGTATAGGCGACCGCCTTTTTGTGATATTGCTGCGGATAAATCTTCTAAAGATTCAATCATGAATTGAACCGCGTTATTTGATTTGTATGTGTTGCTATTTCCTACTTGTTCAGGTGTGAATATGAATATGGTGTATACATTTTTACACATGGAAACCAATTGGTTTAATCCATGATTATCGGTAATTCTAAAATCACGACGAAATATGAATAATCCATTTTCTAATGTTTTTTTTTCGGTTGTAGCCGAGGTTAGGGTTTCTTGCTCCATACTTTAATATTATATATATACGAATATAATATTGAATACAATATTACCTATTTTACACAATTTTACACAACATTCATTTTTTTGATAAACCAATCAATCGATTTTTTACAACCCTCTTGAATCGATGTGAATTCAAAATTGAAGTCGTCTCCAAGAAGTTCTCGTAATCTATGATTCGTCACCGTCTTTTTGTATTGACCATCACTATAACTTGAATCAAAGACGATTCGATCTTCGTAATCAAAACAGCGTGCTATCGTGCGCGCCACGCATTCTATACTGACCTCCATGGTTTCATCCACCGACAAAATAATATTATCCCCGTTATATTTTTCAAGGACCATCATAATGAGCCATGCTAAATCCTGTGAATAAATAAATTGTCGCAACGGTTTTCCGGTTCCCCGAACAACAAAATCCTGGTCATATAATTTGGCTAAATAACATTTGTGTATAAGCGCAGGTAATACGTGTGCGTTTTCCAAATCAAAATTATCATGTGGACCGTAGATGTTGGTGGGAATAATACACACAAAATTATCACCATATGATGCCCGATACAAACTACAATGGACTTCCAACATGCGTTTCGCATAAGCGTATGCGTTGTTGGATCCATGAGGCGGTCCATTATGTAACATGGTTTCGTCAATCGGGTATTCTATTTGGTCGGGGAAAATACAGGTTGATAAACACGCCACAAGTTTTTCTACACCATGGTCATGCGAACATTTTACTACGTTGAAATTAATCATTAGATTTTTTTCCAACATGTCTACTTTTTGATTCATGTTTTTGTATAAACCACCGACATTTGCCGCTAAATGAATCACTAAATGAGGTTTTACTTCCTCAAACATTTGATTGGTTTTTTGAAAATCATATAAATCGCAATCTTTGGATGAAACAAATTTAAATTCGTATTTATCGCTAAATTCATCGATAATAGATTCTATACCGTGACCGACTAAACCCGATCCTCCTGTAACTAATATTTTTTTCATTTTTGCTTTATAATACTATGTTATGTAAAAACAAAAAATATTAGTTTATTCTACGAGTTTTTTACCTTTCATTTTTTATTTTTTATATTCAGAGGACTTTTTTAGTATTTTTTAATTGTTTTCTTAGGAATTTTTTCTTAACACCCACAATCTTGAATTACCATTTCTTTTACTAAATCATCAAAACTATATTCGGGTGTCCATCCTAATTCATTACGCGCTTTGGTTGAATCACCCAATAATTCATCTACTTCGGTGGGTCTAAAATATTTATCAGATACAAATATCAACTCTTGACCAGTGGTCGCATCATAACCTACCTCTTCCAATCCTTCGCCTTTCCATTGAATAATAATTCCTTTCATCGCAAACGATTTTTCAACAAATTCTTTAACACTGTGAAATTCATTGGTAGATAAAATATAATCTTCTGGGAGCTCTTGTTGTAGCATTAACCACATACCACACACATAATCCTTGGCATGACCCCAATCTCGTTTGGAATAAATATTGCCCAAAACCAATTTACTATCTTGTCCCGTCAATATTTTATTGAGTCCAATGGTTATTTTCCTGGTAACAAAATTATGCGCTCTTCGTGGCGACTCGTGATTGAATAGAATGCCCGAACAAGCATACATACCATATGCTTCACGGTAATTCTTGGTGATCCAATGTCCATATAGTTTGGCAACACCATAAGGCGAACGTGGGTAAAAAGACGTGCTTTCTTTTTGCGGGACTTCTTGAACTTTACCAAACATTTCCGAGGTGGATGCCTGGTAAAACCGGATCTTTTCCAAAGGGATACTCGAATTGCGAAGAGTTTCCAAGAGACGAAGTGTTCCTAATCCATCAACATTCCCCGTGTATTCGGGCATGTCAAAAGAAACTTTTACGTGACTCATTGCGCCCAAATTATACACTTCTAAAACGCCCACCGAATCCTTATACGTGTTGTATATTTCATTCAAAATATTGGATAAATTAATACCGTCACTTAGATCGCCATAACGAAGATGTAATTGTTTGAAAATATGTTCAATACGTTGGGTATTTATATTTGATCCACGGCGAATCAGACCCCATACACAATAATTTTTCTCTAATAATAATTCTGCCAAATAAGACCCGTCTTGACCCGTAATACCAGTGATTAATGCTATTTTTAATTCGCTCATGATTTTAATAATTTAATAATTATATAATTTTTATATAGTTATTTTCATTATATTTATTTTATTTTTATTATATGAACCTTTTATATATACCGAGTTCCTCATTTTTTTTAACTTCTTTTATATCATTAGAACAAAATAATGGAATATCCATATAATATGAATTTTCAATTAATAATTTTGTAAAATTATAGCAATCTTGGGTAGTCATTAAATGACACGTAACGATGTGGTCAGTATATACTGGTTTAATTTCATATATTGGAAAATTCGCGTCATATGTAAAACCTTTGTAATTACAATAATAAAAGAGTTTTGGTAAATGTAGTATATAAGAATTTATTTCAGGTTGTTGTAAAAAATAAGCAATTGAAATATCACATGAATTAATATGTTCTTTAGAAACAATTAAGTGTTTAGCTGTTTTATAATGTTCTTCATTTGGCTCAAATTCTGTTTTATTGTGAATACATATTTCGCTCCATTTTTCCATAATATTTGGTAATAATGGATATAATAATGATAAACATTCATTAGTTAATATAAAACCAGCACCACCAAAAAAGAAAAAATATTTTACGTCATTTATTATTCTCCATCCATTATCACCACCAATATACAAATTCTCATTATAATCAAATGATTTTATTAAAATTGTAATTTTTGGTATATTCACATAAGTATCTGTTCCACAACAAAATACAAATTTATATTTAAAATTTTCATGAATATATTTTAACCCCAGGTATTGCTTATAAGATGCGGATGAATAATCGTCCAATACACCCGGTAAATGAATATAATTATCTCCTATAAAAGATTCATCATTTGTTTTTTCTCCAAGAAAATATAAAAGTTTTACATTTAACTCACTAATATTACATAATTGACCCCAGGTATCATTAATGAGACGTATTTGTTCATTATATTTTGGAATTGTATCGCATCCATATACACAAATAATTAAATCATATTCATTATCATCCATATTTATATTTGTATAAAAATGTATAGTATATTTTTATTTAAAAATATATTTTTATATTCTTTTTTATATATTTTCAAATTTTCAAAAGTTTAAATATCCAAACTCAATGTGTTTTTATCACTCTTTTGACGTCTTTTACTTTTCTTAGGCATAGTTCCCTCACTTTGTAATTCTTTTAAATCACCGATTGAAATTGTACTGTTTTCATTTTGTGAGGAGGTATTTTGTCTTTGTACAGAAACTGGTGCTGGAGCCGTTGTTTCTTGTATATTGATGGTCTTGGTTTTTAATCCAGACAATATATCGGAAATATCACTTGGTCCTTTCATTTCAGGACGTGATGATCGAGATGTTTTTTCCGAATCATTTATACCCCCAAAATTTTCGCGAATATTAATACCATCATTGAAATTACTTCGCCCTCCGGTGCCCATATTCAAATCAGGTCTTGACATGTAGGCACTATTGTTGCCTCCGCGCGAGACTGATGGTGGTACTGCGTTTGGGCCTTGGGTCGCCATAGGTGGTGGCGGACCTCCTCCTCCGCCATTCATAGCCTCGGGATTCATTAAACCATTCATGAAACCCGAAAAACCGGGGCTCGTCTGGCTCATGGAATTTGCCGCCGCCGATTGGAACTGTCGCATCAAATCAGGGTTTTGCCGTAAAATATCATCCATTCCAGGCATTGCGGACTTAAACATGGTGTTTGTCATGTGTACCATCATAGCACTGCCACCCAATTGAAATAATAATTTCAATTCTGGCGCCATAGACGCGCGTGATTTATATTTATCAAATAATTCTCCAAAAATCTCATCATAGTCGGTCAAATTTTCATTCACCTGTTCACTCCAACCGTCTAATTTGACATCAAATGGATCAAAACGGTTATTCAAAAATTCAATACCGTTAATACACGCCATTAACATGTTGCCTTGAAATTTAATCGAGTTTTGTTTTGTTTTTTCCTCCATAATCATCTCATATTCACCTTGCATTTCAGCAAGAGGTGATTCCATCGTATATTTTTTTGTTAAATTCACACCCTTTGCCTCCAAATTTTCCAACTTTCTTAAATACTTGAATTTCTCCCTTAATAATTCCTCTTTAGTCATTTGGGGTTCAGCGTCACCTGGTTTATCCGGGTTCATAGGAATATTATTGAATTTACCATAACCATCCCAAGTTTGTGCGTCCTGGTGTTGGTCCGCGGTTGCCTGCCCTATGCTTGGTGAAGACCCAGAATCGCTAAATCTTACATTTTGTCTTTCACTTGAAAACGATGATGACGATTCTATTTTTGCGTCAAATAATCCCGATTTAGATTCATATGTGTTTCTACTTGGAAAATTATCTACTAAATCATTTAATTCGTTTTCTAAATTTTCTAAATCATCAATATGAATATCACTGGTTGGTGCTTTTGACCCTTCTTTCATTTTATCATTCATTAATAATTCAAGACCACCGCCAAAATTTGTTGATTTTAATTTCATAGGTGAGTCGTTTAAACTTATTTCTGAAATATCAATGATTTCATTATCCATGTCTTATGAATTAATAAGAACATATAATTTTAAGTCTTACGAATAATAAATATATTTATTTTATATAAAAAATATACTTATTCATTTTTTTTAAATATTTCAAAAAAATTTGCTACATTTTATTCTTGATATACCATAATCCTTGTAAAAATGAATCTGCTAAATCGTCTTTTTTTGTATGTTTTGAAAAAAAACCTTCCCAACATTCATAATAATGTGTATTGGTAATTATTTCTAAACATTTTTGTATTCCCTTTTTTTTACGATCACTATATTTTATTTTTTTGTCGCTTTTTTCTACGTTGCTTTGTTTATCGTCTTTTAATTTATTCACAGAGGAAACAAATTCAATACAAATATTATTATTTTTCATGATAAAATATTGAGCAATCATCCCTTGTATTGTCTTCATGCGATTCGCAATGGGGCTGATTTGATTCTCAATAATAACCTTGTCTATACTCTGACAATGTTCTGCCAATATATTGTCAAATTTTGACTGAATATTTCGACCAATTGTTACTAAATCTATTTTTGATGCGCTACTACTTTCAACTTGTTCAAAGCATGTATTATGTATGTAATCATTTATAAGAGAGATCAATTCGTTCTTCTTAATGGGAGTCGTGTATGTTATTTTATATTTTTCAGCTAAATCATATAAATCCTGAATTTTTTTCTTATTTAAATTTGTTTTCAATTCACCATTTGGAACTTGATAGTCTTGTTTCTTTGAATGTTTTAAACAGTAACATTTACCATTTTTGGTAAATTTAGCAGGCTTATCACATACTTGATTATTTTTATCAATTTCTTTACATTTCATTTCACATTGTTGTGCTAAATTAATAATATCCCATTTTTCAATAGTATAGTGTTCTTCTTTTTTCACAAAAAGACAGAATGCTAAATTTTTAATTCCTACATCTATACTCAAGATTTTCAAAAAATATGGACAACAATGATTCATATATAACAAATCTATATCTATTTTTACATAAAAAATATTATATCCTTTTTATAATTATAATACTTTTTGATTTTATTCAGGAACAATAATAGAAGGTGATACAAGACGTGCTTGTAATTGTTCGCGAGTTAAATAAGGTGATTTAAGGTCACTATTATTATATCCATAACCTGGTCTAGCATTGTCATACGTGGATTTATATAATAATGGCACGTTGGATGATGGAGTTTTTCCCGTTTGAATATGTGAAGGAAGTCCCATATCATAACAAGCTTCTGATGTGTTATATTTCATGATTTCAATACCATTATGGGTTAAATATTGTCTATATTCCCAACTAGTTTTAATATTTTTTTGTTGTTGTATTCTTTTATTTACCACTGCTTCAGGCTGCCAGGTGGCGTAATTTCTTCCATCTGCCATAATTGGCGGATAATTGAAATGAATATTATTTGATCCGGAATAACAAGTCCCCCAAGACATATATATTTAAATGCTATAATAAAATTATACAAAATATGTAATGTAATTTTATTTTATTTTATTGTGGTCGCGTTTTATTCAAGTAATTTGAGTAATTCGTTTTTCTTCATTTTTGATGAATCGGATGTCAACTTTCTCTCAATCACAATTTCCCTTAATTTGTTTAATGACATTTTTTTGTATTCAATGTTTTCGTTAGAGCTACTACTAGATATATTGATGCTTTTTAACATTGATAAATCAATATTATTGGTTTCTTCTTTATCATTGATTGTGATTTTATCGTCAATTAAAAAAGTTTTATAATTTGTGTGGTCTTCTAAAGCATCATGATTTATTAAATCAATTAATTCAACTGGCTTATCATCTTCATCGTCGAGTATATCATCGTTATCACTTTCATCACTATCATCATCGCTATCATTATTAATGTAGTCATCCTCTTCAATTATTTCAACATCATTATGATCAACGCCATATATTGATTCACTTAATATATTTATTATTTTAATATTTTTTGTGTTATTTTCTTCATCATTATCATCTTCCTGGTCATCATCTTCGTCTTCATCATCTTCGTCTTCATCGTCGTCATCGTCGTCTTCATCATCTTCGTCTTCATCGTCGTCTTCGTCAGAAACTTGTATTAATTCATTTTCACTTTGTCTAAATCCACCGTTTAAATTTGCCAACACTTGTTGAGTTTGGGACGCAAATGGTTGTAATGTTATACTACCTCCAGTGCTACGAATATAATTCATTTCTTCCGCCATTGTATTTACTAAATCAAACATACCGTTTATTTTATCATTTTGCTGAGTTATTTTTTGATTAAAAAACATAAACATACCACCAACCAGAATAATAATGATTGCTAAACAAATTAGAAATGAAGGACTAAATACCGATAACATTATTAAAAAATATATATATATTTATATTTTTTAACAAACGAATATTTTTTATTTATTAAAATGAAATTTAATATAATCAATTGTTTGTTTATTGGACAAACCATTTTTAAATTTGCTCCAATACTCATTGAATATTTTTGATCCAAAGAAAGAATCCAAGATTTTTAATAATAATTTTTCAGATTGTTTAATTTTATCCTTGCGCGCATCATTATCTGTTTTTTGGTAGGTGTTTATATAATTAATAATAGAACTCATTCTTGAAAATATAATAATGCTAATTTGTGATTCTAGATCTTTATTTCTTTCTCTTTCATCATAATCACTTTTATTGTAAAATAATTCGTCATAATAATAATTCATTTCAGGATGGTCTATAAAAAATTTAATGGTTTCATCTAGAAATTCTTTGTAAAAATTGTTAAAATATTGTACTTCCTGATTATTTACATTGTCTTTATAAGAAATTATTTGAAAATATACGGAATACACTGTAATTATAATTGTTGAAGCAATCAATACTTGTACATAAGTTTGAAATTTTGGGTCAAAACCAAATCTGGTTTTCCAGTAATATTTGGTTAACAAAATAAATACAACAAAGTATAACAAATAGGATACATAGTATAAAATATCTGGTAAACTACTATTATGAATATAATTATACTTTATAAAATTGTTAATTTCTGTTAAATAATTCATACTATATAAGAACCATATTATTTTTTTAAGTTTTTGCGATTTTTAAATTTTCATGGATTCTTCTATAATTTCACTAGGATAATCCATATCATACAACACCTTAATTCCACCTCGTACTTTTGATATTCCCTTTTTCAAAATATACTTGTATTTAAAATTTTCGATACCATTATTTTTACCATCATCTACATATTCGGTTTCCATGTAAAAATTTTCGATTTTCTTGTTTTTATCTAAATGTTCGCATAATTTTATAAAATGAGTGGTTAATATACAATATATACTATTGGTCTTGATTAAATAATTCATAAATGCTAATGCGCTCCGGACCGCCTCATCTGGGTTTGTTCCAGAATATAGCTCATCAAATACACAAAAATGATTTTCTTTTGGATTCATTTTAATTAAATCCAAGATTTCTTTACACCGGCGTGCTTCTGCTTGAAATAAGCTGTCTCTTCCTGAAGTGTCGGGTATATTCAAATAGCAATGTATATATTTATAAGGAGATAATGTTGCGCTATCGTAAAATCCACAACCAACTTGTTGACTGAGTATTACATTAATTAAAACCGATTTTAAAACAGTGGTTTTTCCTGATGCGTTTGGACCAGTTATGATTAAATTTTTCTTCATCTTTACCGTGTTTTTAACCGGATTTTTATTTACAGGATAATATAATTTCTTCATATTTGCTTTTGATTTTTTCTTATCAAATTTAACATGATTCATCTTTTTGCTTGCGATATTTACGACAAGACCTTCTAAATTGTCTATATAACCATTTATTCCAAATGTATATAACATATGATTGTTTAAATCAGCGTTAGTATACAAGGTATAAAATGATTTTAAAATCACTCCTAATTCGCTTAGTTTTTTCAAATTCAATTTATATTCAGTCACTTTTGCCAATTCTTCTTTCATTTTTTCTAATTCCAGTATTTTTTCCTTTATTTGGTCATTAAACTCCTGATACGTTTTTAAATTCTCTGTATATTGTAATAAATGATTCATCTTACAAATGCTATATTCAATATATTCCTTAATACTATGAATGTGTGAGTGAATTTTAATCATGTTTTTATTGAATTTGATACACGTCATTACATTTTGATAAATTGAAAAAATATAAAATCCAGCGGATATTAGTAAATATATTTTTTCATTCAAATTTACCTGACTAAATTCAGTAAATAATCTACCAATTGCGTGATTTGATGCGATGACTTTTAAAACTTCTATATATTCATTGAAGGTAATTGTCATTCCTTTCATTTTAATAATTAAAAATGGGATTAACAAGATAATAAATGGTACAAATAAAGAAAGCACAGGTGATGCCAAATTATATATACTCATTATTTGTAAAAAAGGGCTATATTGATTTAGAAACTCCAACATCGGAAAATCAACATAATGATATCTGTCTTTAAATCCAATGTCGTTTTTAATTTCATCCCATATATCAAGAATATGTGTAAAGTATTTGTTTTTTGATTCTGGTGTTTCATCATTGGTTAAATTATGTGGTTTATAATTTTTCAATAATTCTTGGGTTTCTTTTAAAAATTCAGTATCGGTTGTGTAATATTCTGAAAATTGACGAATTACTTTTTTACCAAAACACGTTTGCGGATGAAATACATATGAATAAATGGGATTACATGAGGCATCAATTGTATCAATTAATTCTAAATCCGCAATTATATTTTTATTTAACTCTATTTTTTTTTCATTAAAACAGATGGGGATGTAGAAAGATTCGTTTATTTTTTCTATATTTGAAACAATATGCATAATTAAAACAAATATAAAATATATAATATAAAATATATATTTGTTTTACGAATAACACCACTTTATTTATTTCAACAAAGTATCAAAATCAGCAGGTAATTCACTAATTTGACACGAGTAATGCGCTTCAATATCTTTCATAATTGTAACATCGCGTCGGGTGATTAAATTAATACCAATTCCTTTACGCCCCCAACGACCACTGCGACCAATTCTATGTAAATAATTATGAACGCATTTAGGCACATCAAAATTAATAACTACACTTACTTGTTGAACATCTATACCACGCGAGGTGACATTTGATGAAATTAAAACGCGATATTTACCTGTCCTAAATTCACCAAATGCCGTATTACGATCAACTTTATCCATTCCACTATGTATTCTACAAACCGGAAACCCGTCTTCAACCATGGCGTCATATAAATCCGCAACGCGCTTGACACTATTACAGTAAATTATACATTGCGACATTGAAATCACTGAATATAAATCCTTTAATGTCGCGTATTTTTGTCGGTCATCTTCAATCGCAACATAATATTGCGATATTCCTTCTAATGTCAACTGTTCTGTCTTTACTGAAATTTTCACAGGATTACGCATGAATTTATTGGTAATATTATAAATATAATCTGGCAAAGTAGCGCTAAATAACGCAACTTGTATTTCATTCGAAAAATATTGAAAAATATTATATACTTGTTCTTTGAATCCAGAAGACAACATTTCATCTGCCTCGTCCAGAATAACAAGTTTAATGGTCTTACTATGAATATGACCACGACGTATCATGTCGTAAATTCGACCAGGACAACCAGTAATAACGTGCGGTGTATTGTTTTTCAAAGTATGCGAATCCTCGTTAATTGATGTCCCGCCAACAATCGTTTGAATTGTGAGTCCGGTCATCATACCTCCAATACTTGTAATTACATTGGCGGTTTGTTTACTTAATTCTCGTGTAGGAGATAATATCAATACTTGGGTAGTTTTATCATTGATATCAAGTAAAGATAAAGCACCAATCGAAAAAGTCCCAGTTTTACCCGTTCCCGACTGGGCTTGAGCAATTAAATCTCGTCGTTCCATTATGGGTTTGATTGCTTTTTTTTGTATGGGACTCGGTTTTTCAAACCCGTATGCGTAAATACCGCGCAATAGGTCTTTATTTATGTCTAAATCATCCCAATTGTTTATTTCATCATAATAATTTTCCAAATCACTACTACTATCTAACTTATCTTTTTCCAATGACATGGTAATCATATTTGTCATTATATGTTTAAGTGTATTTTAATATAAAATAATAATTATTATAAAAAATTGATATAAATGAAAGAGTATGTATATAGATATACACCACTGAAAAGATGAAGTATACGTTAGAGAATTTTTCAAATATTTTATTCAATGGATTTGAAATTAAATTACCAGATGAAACATTACATATTATAAGTGATATTGCTCAACATGTTGGGTCACCCAGTTATATAAAAACTCCAGTATTTCATAAAAGGGAGGTTATTCCAGGAAAAAGTAATCAACAAACCAATAGCGATGGAGCATACAAGAAAAGGCGTCGTAATAAAAATAATGATAATATAAATGACGATGATTGGGAAACTATTCGTAATTTTCAGGCAACAAAAATAGAACAAAAGGTTGGTATTGATTCAAAGATTGTCATTATTCGATCCTTGATCAATAAAATAACAGACAAAACCTATGTTGAATTAAGTAGTAAAATTGTTGAAACATTAGATGAATTAATCATGGATGATACGTGTGAGGAGGAAATGATGAAGGTATGTATTTCCATTTTTGATATTGCTTCAAATAATCGTTTTTATTCAAAATTATATGCTGATTTGTATGCGGTTTTAATTCATCGTTACAAAATTATAAAAGTTGTATTTGAAAAAAGTTTCAATACATTTTTGGAATTATTTCAGAATATTGAACATGTGAATCCAGAAGAGGATTATAATAAATTTATAAAGGTAAATGGTGAAAATGAAAAAAGAAAATCATTGAGTTCATTTTTTGTAAATTTGATGTTGAATGGTATTATAACAAAGGAAAAAATAATAGAAATCACATGTAATTTAATGAGTGAAGTTTTAACATTAATCAAAGAGGAAAATAAAAAGAGTGTGGTGGATGAAATGACTGAAAATATATTTCTCTTGTATAATAAAGATCTTTTTGAAAATGTTAGAGTAAATGATGAATTATTTACAGATATTATAAATAGATTATCTTTGTGTAAGGTAAAGACATATCCAAGTTTATCGAATAAGTCTATATTCAAGTATATGGACTTGAATGAGATGTAACATATATTTGGTGTAAAATAACATAAAATAATAGTATTATATTATAAAAATGATTAATAAAAATATAATAGATGAAAATGTAAATATTCAATTGGTAGAGGATTTTAACAAATCAAACGATGAATTTAATTTAATAAAGTTAATGGAGGATTTTGAAAATATATCATTACATGAAAATGATAATGAAAATCACAATTATGAAAGTGATCAATTATATACGGACATGTTGAATTACGATATGAATTTTACGGTGAAACAATTGCTGTTGATTTGTGAGTTTTATGGTTTATTAAAAGATGTAAAAACGAGTAAAATGAAAAAACAAGATATTATTGAGCAAATATTAATGTTTGAAAATAATAACGACAATTATGAGCTGGTTATACGGCGTAAGGAATTGTGGTATTATATAAATGAATTAAAAGAGGATAAAATGATGAAAAAATTCATCATTTGGAATTGAGTTTTTTTGAATTTATTTTACGTTTATTTATAATAAAAATAATACATTATAATACATAATATAATGTATTTTGATATTGGTTCAAATATAGGTAATTGGGCTTTAGCAAATATTAATTATTGTGATAAGATAATTTCAATTGAAGCATCACCAATAACATTTAATAAATTAGTAAATCATTGTAAAGATGATAAAATAGTTTTACTTAATTATGCTGTTTGTAATAATAACGGTAATGATATTACATTTTATCAAGCAGAATGTGACCTTGTTTCAACTATGAATAAAGATTGGCTAACAAGTAATACATCTAGATTTTATAATCATCCATATACAGAAATCACTTGTAAAACAATAACTATAGACAAATTAATAGAACAATATGGATTGCCTGATTTAATAAAAATAGATGTTGAAGGTGGAGAGTATGAATGTATTTCTTCACTTACTCAAAAGGTTAACTTACTTTGCTTTGAGTGGGCGAGTGAAACTAATATATTAACTTTTAATTGTATAGATTATTTATTTAATTTAGGTTATACAAAATTTTATATTCAAAATATGGATGATTATACTTTTAGACCAGGAGATAATGATTTTTATGATATTTCTAGTATAAAAACAAAATTAATAAATACTATACCAAAATATGATTGGGGAATGATATGGTGCAAATAATTGGGATTGAAATGTAATAGAATAATAAATTAATTAATAGAATTAAAATATAAAATATTGTTATATTTTAATTCATATGGTATTGTCAAAAATAGATAAAAAGGTGAGTTATCCTGAATTGAAAAAGGTGGATCCAAGTGATTTGAAAAAAGAGGTAAATTTATATGAAACTGAAATGAAAGGAGTTAATGTAATTATTGCGGTTGGTAGCGCAAAAACAAATTATGAGGACAAAAATATTATATATTTTCCGATTTATTTAGTAAAATCAAATAAAAAAGTAATTCAAATTGGTGTATATGAAATTAAAGCGAGTGATAAGAATGTCTATATGGATGAGGATGGAAATGTAGATATTGAAAATATGGACGAACCATTGATTTATGTCTTTGTTAAAAAAGAAATGCTTGATAAATTAAGATTGGTACCAGATGATGAAATATTAGGGACATCATCTGTAAAAAAATCAAATCATGATGAAAGTAAAGATTCTCAAAGTGAAGAAAGTGACGATTCTGAAAGTGAAGAAAGCGACAAAGCTGGTAAAATTAGTAAAAAAATGAAAAGTAAAAAATCTGAAACTATAGAAGAAATCACGATTTCACCAATTAGAAAAGATATATTTTCTCCAACCACGGATGCTTTTGTATTTCCTGAAATGTTGGAGGAAGAAAATCATGAGGACGCGGAAAAAATGCGGGGAAAATTTTTGGCAGAGGAAAAAATATCCAAAAAGGAATACAATTGGATACAAAGATTCATGGAAAATTATTATTATTCGATTATTGATAATGAGCGCGGAGGGGATTGTTTATTTGCGACTATTCGTGACGCGTTTGCTCAAATCGGACAAATTACAAGTGTACAAAAAATAAGAGAAAAATTATCGAGCGAGGTAACAGAGAAACTAATTTTTGGATACAAAGAGCGTTATGATGTCCTCAAAACAGCATTGGTAAAAGATACGCAAGATATTAAACAGTTAGAGACTGAATATATGAATATTAAACAAAAATATGAGGGTACATTGGATAGAAACGAAAAAAAAATGTTGATTGATGCTGCCAAGGGAATTAATGATCAACGAGAAAAAATATTGCGAGAGAAAAAGGTGACATCCGAGGTTTCTCAAGATGTGAAATTTATGAAAGACATTGATAGTTTAGATAAATTCAAAGAAAAATTAAAAAGTTGTGAATTTTGGGGTGATAAATGGGCATTGTCTACATTGGAACGTATATTGAATATTAAATTTATATTATTATCAAATGAGGCATATAAAGAAAAGGATTACGCGAATGTATTGAATTGTGGTGAATTAAATGATCCTATATTGGAGACACGCGGTGAATTTATGCCCGAGTTTTATATTATGTTGGAAAATAGTGGTTGGCATTATAATTTGATTGGGTACAAGAAAAAACAAATATTCAAATTCAAAGAAATACCATATGATATTAAAAAAATGATTGTGAATAGATGTATGGAAAAAAATGACGGGTTGTTTTCGTTAATTCCTGATTTTATACAATTTAAAAAAAACGAATTTTCTGGTAAGTCGCATGTAGACAAAGCAAAATTTGAGGAATTGTCTGAGGCAAAAATCCGCGGGTTATATGATGAAAACATTGTATTTGTATTTTATGATAAATCCTCTGCGAAAAAGTTGCCTGGAAAAGGTTTTCATGAACAAATGCCCGATGATATGATGTTGCGAAATTTTTCCGATTTAGTTTCCATACCTCATTGGCGTCGAAAATTAGATAACTTTTGGATACAGCCATTTACATTGGATGGTAAACGGTGGAATAGTGTGGAACATTATTATCAAGGGTCGAAATTCAAGGAAAACAATCCTGAATTTTACACGTCTTTTAGTATGGAATCTGGAACAGAATTGTCAAAAAATCCGGAAATGGCAAAAGCAGCTGCTGGGACGAGTGGAAAATACAAGGGAACCCTTATTCGTCCAATGGAGGTGAAAATAGACTCAGAATTTTATGGAAAAAGAAAAGAAAAAGAAAACAATGATGCTTTGTATGCCAAGTTCTCTCAAAATGAAGAATTAAGGAGACTATTATTGGGAACAAAGAATGCGAAATTATTACAATACAAGGTGGGTAAAGAGCCTATTATACGGGAGGATTTAATGTTGATTCGTGATAAACTTTTACACGAAAAATAATAGGGTAAATTATTATGATATGTATTTTCATAATAATATACTTTTTATGATATCACACATATCATATAAGAAAATTAAAAAAATTTAAATCTGGAAAGATGGTGTCTAACAGGTCTGATTATTCTATTGAAAGAAAATTGTTTATTTTGTTGTGTATTATTTATTGGTTTATTATTTTTTTGTAAATCAATTGTAATTTCCTCATTATCTGATATATTGAATACAACATGTTTTACTTGAATAACGGGTTCGACAACTTGTTCGACTACAGGCTCGACTACAGGCTCGACTACCGGCTCGACTACAGGCTAGACTACTGGCTCAACAACAACTTGTTCTTCAACAACTGGTTCCTTGCGAACTGGCTCTTCTTCGACTACAGGTTCTTCAATAACTGGTTCAACAATAATTTCTTCTTTAACAATAGGTTCTTCAATAACTGGTTCAACAATAATTTCTTCTTCAACAACAGGTTCTTCAATAACTGGTTCAACAATAATTTCTTCTTTAACAATAGGTTCTTCAATAACTGGTTCAACAATAATTTCTTCTTTAACAATAGGTTCTTCAATAACTGGTTCAACAATAATTTCTTCTTCAACAACAGGTTCTTCAATAATTAATTCCTCAACAACTTCTTCTTCGAGTACAGGTTCTTCAATAATTGATTCATCAACAACAGGTTCTTCAATAACTGGTTCAACAATAATTTCTTCTTTAGCAATTATTTGTTCTTGTTCTTGTTCTGGGTTATGATCCATATAATATAATTATATAAATAAAAAATATAATAAAAATAACTTATTAATTTATATTATATAACTAGTAAGAAATGAAAATTACAAATCATAGTAAATTATTAATGTCCTTTTTTTTGGACAATAAATGTATCAACCATGTAGAGAGAACAAATAAAACGACAAATATATTAAAAAAACTATTTAAAGAATTAAAAGATGCGGTCGCATATATTCAATCAAAAAAACAAAATGAAGGCGCTAATTTTTACAAAATAAATATGGAAAAAATAACAAGCATATTAAATGTCCCTAAACCAAAAACTTTTAATGCGAGTGCTTTTCCTAAAGAAATTCGCGAACATATTGACACTGAAACATCATATTCTTTGTCGTATACCTTTTCTCTCTTCAACAAGGAAATCAAGATATATTTTATAGTAGAAGAAAACAATCCAGAATTGTATATAGAGTATTATAATCAATATATTGAAAAAATATTGGTTTGGTTATATATTGTGAATCAGTATTCGTCTAAAAAATGTTCAAAACATTTGACACTGTATATTTATTTCACAAGTTTAACCAAAAAATTACCGTCATCAAATATTTATGTATTGAATGAAAACAACGTCAACACAGCATTTACATATTCTTGTCACCATGATCCAGAAATTGTAATTTTTCGTAAGGAAGAATGGTTCAAGGTGCTCATTCATGAAACATTTCATAATTATGCGCTGGATTTTTCTGATATGAATACTCATCGAGAGATATGTAATCCTGCGATTTTATCATTATTTCCAGTACAATCTGATGTAAATTTATATGAGGCATATACTGAATTTTGGGCAGAAATGATGAATGTTATTTTTTGTAGTTATTATGTTGCGCTGGAACATCATTCGACAAGTGATGAAGAATTACTCTCTAACTTTGATTTTTTTATAAATTTTGAAAGGACATATGGATTTTTTCAAATGATCAAAACGCTAAATTTTATGGGATTGACTTATAAAAATTTGTATTCCAAGAAGGAAGAATCACGAGTCATGAGAGAAACATTATACAAGGAAGATTCCAATATTTTGGCATATTATATTATTCGTCCTATTTTATTACACAATTACCAGGGATTTTTATCATGGTGTGATAAAAACAATTTTTCCTTGTTACAATTCAAAAAGACAAATACGAATTTGATGGAGTTTTGTAAATTCATTAAAAAAAATTATAAAACAAAATCAATGAATGAATCGGTAGATTGTATGCAAAATTTCATGATGAAAGTAAACAAAATGAAAACAATGAAATCAAAAAAATCCCAATCATCGCAAAAGGTAAACGAAGAATTGGATTTTACACTTTCAAATATGAGAATGACAATTTGCGAGTTGGGTTAGCGTTAGTTAGGGTTTAATATTTTCTCTTGCGACTTTTTCGTTTATACTGTTTTCTTTTATTTTTTTTATGTTTTTGCGTTGTTTTTCGACGATATGTACGTTTTTTCTTGCCTCCATAGAAACCCTCATCAAATTCGCCATAATCAAGACCTGGATTATTGAATTTATCTTTATTTACATTTTTGAGTAATTCATTTTTTTTAAGCTTTTCTTTTAGATCTCTTTCATAATAATAATAACCAATAAAAAAATCAATTATATTATCGTATTCCATAGCTCCTTTATCAATTTTACCAGTTTTTTTATTAATTATGCTATTATAAACATTAAATATATTACTAAACAGCTCAATTAGTCCGGGATCATTATATTCTTTTGATAAAGCTATAATTTTAAAATCATTATTTAATATTAATTCAAAAAATTTTTTAATAACGTAATATAATGGTAAATATAAAGGAATTTTTGTAATATGTTTTTTTGTTATTTCATTATAAAAAAAGAAATAATTCACTAAAGTATGAAAATTTTCTAATGAAGTATCTAATATTTCTATTTTTGTAATTTCAGCTAAATAAGAAAGCCCATATTTTTTATCGTTTAAATAGTTTTTAATATAATTTGTTAAATATGCTTCTTGAATATCAACCTCTTCTTTTAATCCACTAGATAATGTATTATCAGTAAGTTCTAATCCAAACCTTGAAAAAATATCATCTCCTTCAATATCTTCATCAAAATACGCATATTCTTCCGTTTTTTTATCTTTTTTGGGGTTTCTATTTAACTCTTCTTCTTCTTCAAATTGGGAAGTTGATATCTTTCGTTTTAATGGTTCGCCACTCATAGCATATAAATATATATACTACAAATATTATTTTTTATGATAACCACAAGTTTCACAGTATGTGTCGGGTTCTCTCATACACTGTTTTCCATTTTTCAAAACTTGTCCACAAATATAGGTATAACAACCGTTACCTTTGGATTTTTTGTTTGATTTCCACGACTCACTGGCGTCATTAAAATCAATATCAACACTATAAGGGGCATTGTTTTCATAATTGGTTTTACTTCTTGTATTCATTTTTTGCTTTTGGGTTTACATATCAAAGAGAAAACCAAAGTATTTCAATTTTTATTTTCTCTCTTTAATTATAAAAATTGAAAGTGATTTTTATTATTTTATAATAGATATATAGATATAAACAATACAATACAAAACGATTGATAATAAATATGGGAATTAAATATTTGAATTATTACATAAGAGAGAAATGTTCAAAAGAATCAGTCAAATGTATATCCTTAAAAGAATTAACTGGCAAAAAAATTGCCGTAGATATTAGTATTTACTTGTATAAATATACAAGTGGTAATTCATTAATAGAAAATTTCTATTTAATGATGTCGGTATTCAATAAATATAATATAATCCCAATCTTTGTCTTTGATGGTAAATCTAGAACTGAAAAAAAGGAACTACTTATCAAACGGCACCAAGACAAAAAGTTGGCAGAAAAAGAATATAATGTATTAAAAGAAAAATTAGAAAAAAACCAAGATATGGATGATGTCGAAAAACAAGAAATACAATCTACGATGGATTCTTTGAAGAAAAAGTTTGTTTACATACAAAAAGAACATATTCATATTGTAAAGGAACTAATTCGTTCATATGGTATGACATATTGTGATGCGGAAGGTGAGGCAGATGAATTATGTTCCCTGCTTGTATTGAAGAAAAAAGTATGGGCTTGTTTGAGCGAAGATATGGATATGTTTGTATACGGGTGTTGCCGTGTATTGCGATATTTAAGTTTAATAAATCATACATGTGTTTTATATGATACCAAAAAAATATTGGAAGAATTTGAAATGAATCAAGATGATTTTCGTCAGGTATGTGTATTATCCGGTACAGACTATAATATACAAAAGTATCGAGATGAACATACATCATACGATTTGTATAAAGTGATGAAATTATTTCATAAATATTTGAAAGAAAAAGAAACTATTGGGTTTTACAATTGGATTGAACAACATAAATTATTGGAACAAGACATGGACGTGCTTTTAAATGTATACAATATGTTTGATTTGTCTTGCGCAAATTGTAGTATGGATATTGATAAAATAAAAATCGTAAATGGTGTGGTTGATAAGGAACACATGAAAAGTATTTTAAAATTAGATGGGTTTATATTTGCATATTGATTATATTATGGTGTCGTCATTGGAAAAACAATAAATTATTTTCTCTAAATACAAAGTATTCTTGGTGTAGTGTATCCGTATATTTTAATAAAATATCGTCTAAAAAATTAAAAAAATGGTTTGTCACTTTATACATGGTATCAATATTTCCGATATAAATATTATCAATACCAACATCTTCAACACTTTTTGTAAAAATATTTTTTTTAATATCACTCATTTTAATATTATTTTTAATAAATTGCATTATTTCTGGGTTGTCTATTTTATTTTTACCAGTTAAATCTAATAAATCAAACCGTGTATTTATACATGTTGTATTATATATTTCATCGGGTGTTGAATTATTATAAATATAATTTATGATTTGATATTTTCCATACCAATAATTTTTCCAACCCAACAATGACGTTGGACCATTATTAATATTTCCATCTTTATTACCTATTAATTTTATTTTTGTATCATCTTCAATGATAATATGTTTTATTAAATGTTTTATATCTTTAAAATAGTCATAAATAATTTCTTTTGTAACTGTCGCGTTATTGGTATCTATTTGTCTCCAACTTATATTATTCGCAAATATATTCCATGTGTGTATATATATATTTATATTTTCATCAACATCATTATATATTTGTTTAATTAAGTTATACAAATTTAAATCATTAAATGATCTGCGAATATGTCCCCTAAGAATTAATATCATTTTATATAATTATATATTTTATAAATTATTATTATAAAAATTATTATTATAAAACCAATTTAAATAATTCAGGATTGTTATTTATTTTCTCAATGAAATCATAATCATCTTTAAAATAGTTTTTTATAAATGTAAAATTTTCATTTGTTAAAATAATATTTTCATCATTTTCTTTACTTGTATTTATTATTGGAAGTGGAATATTTTTGTTAGGAATATGAATAAGAGTTATTAATTTATTTATTTTTTTATTCAAATTTTTGTCATATTTAATAATTATAATATTATTATATTCAGTATTATTAATCCAATAATGCTGTTGAAAAAAATGTTTATCCCATGTAGTTTTATTAAATAATTGTTGCGTATCATTATTTTTTATCATTGTAATGAAATCATTAATGTTATATTTTTTATTCTTTTCTAATTCATCATTATTTTTTTTAAATATTGTGTCGATTGGACCATATTTCCAATATTTATACATGGATATAAAACGTTCAATAACATCTCTTATGATTATAATTGGGTTATTATCATTTGTACATCGAGTAAAATGTCCCTTACCTTTTATATAATTGCTATAATATTTTTCAAAATATATTTCACAGGCAGTACCACCTGTCTTTGTTGGATGTATAAATGTATAATTCATTTGTATTATAAATTTATAATTATTTTTCTTTTTTTACAATTATTTTTTATTTGGTTTGGATAAAGTAATAATATTATATGAAACACTCCTATATGAAATTTTTTTTTATATAGTATTTTTTATTTCATAATTTAATAATGTAAAATCGTCTTTGTATACTTTATTTATAATTTCAATACATTTGTTATCCAAATAATCTATTAAATTATATTTTTTTGGATGCTCATGTTCTTCTATTTTTTTGATATCAATATTTGTAGGTATATTATTTTTTTCGTCGCATATAAATAAATATTGTGGATAATAATGTATGTACTTTTTGTCAAAATTTAAATTAAAATCCATAGTAAGTAATTCATTTTTACAAAAATCCTTAAAATTTTGTATATTTTTTGTAGGATTTTTATAAAAGAAAGCACTAATGATTCTATCATAAGGATTTCTAGTATATGTGAAATAATGATACTCAATACTTGGATCAATATATTTTTCTTTTTTCATATATGGAATATGTGCTAAATGAATATTCTTTTCTTTAAACAAGTTTGATTTTATTACAATATGATTATTATCTTTTTTTATTTTATTTCTGATAAATTTACCACCGTTTTTTGGAATATGTATAAAAATATGTGTTTGGTTTTTTATACTATTTTTAAAAATAAACATATATATTGTAAATATATATTGTAAATATATATTTTTATTTTGTTTTTTAATTGGTTTTTAATTGGTTTTTAATTGGTTTTTAATTGGTTTTTAATTGGTTTTTAATTG
>Ga0187844_10000085_pt1 | contig 66251 bp, 77 predicted proteins | sample SpaLakP09_SKY_50_FD_134517 | JGI IMG/M metagenome (GOLD analysis project Ga0187844, IMG submission 134517) | Oligotrophic lake water microbial communities from Sparkling Lake, Wisconsin, USA - SP09_SKY_50 | ecosystem: Environmental > Aquatic > Freshwater > Lake | place: USA: Sparkling Lake...
AAATTCAGAACCATATTGGGATTTTATATTTATAAGTGTAAAATATTTTGACTATTTATTAAAAACTTGGGTTGATTATGATGTAAATGAATATGAGTTGAATGAATATTTTTTGTCCCATTTTAAATATTCAATGGTGTAAATAAAATTGAATAAATAATAAATAATTCATGTTATATAAAAGTATAATATGAATTCAAAAACGTTTGATGAGATTGTAGAAAATAAAATATTACAAATTAATAAATATTATCCGACTGCAGAAAATTATGAATTAGCACAATTAGGAGCATATAAAACCTGCTTAGAAAAAATAAAAAAGAAAGGATATGAATATATATTATATCATAAAAAAGAAATAAATGATTGCAATTCTAATTATTTAAATTATAATACACTTTCTTGGGAAGAATTATTAAAGATTCTTCACATTTATAACACATATTAATTCACAATATTTTAAATTATAGTTTAATTAGAAAACATCTTAAAGTTTTATTTTCCTTTGCATTACATAAAGGAAAACGTCTATCGCGTTTTTTTCTCAATTCTTTTTTTAATAACTCTTTTGTTGTTCTTCCTTCATATTTTTCTGCTTCTAAATCATAGATATTTATAAATACATTTGTTTTCAATAAATTTAATGCTTTTTTTATTGATAATTGAGGTTCTTCGCCAAATTGAATTAAACGTTCATTTAACCACAATAAATTATTTAATTTGTGTTCCATATTATTACCAATTCTTTCCCTTTCAGAAACTATATTATCTATTAAACTTTGGGTTGTTTCATCGCGTATAATTTTAATAATTTCATTATATTTTTGATTATTTATTAAACTAAAAATTTTATTGAATTTAATATTTTTATTTTTTAATTTAATTTTTAAATCGTATATAAGACCTTCATAAATAGATGTCATTATTTATAAAAATCATATGTATTTATATTATAATCGTCATTTAAATGTGAAAAGGTATAAAATCTATAATCATTTCAACATTTCCATTAGCAACGCCATTCTCATATATACACCATTCTCTACTTGTTTGAAATAAACAGCTCTATTATCTTCATCTATTTCTGTTGATAATTCTTCTTGTCTTGGTAATGGATGCATAATAATTGCATATTTATTCAAATGTGTAATTGTTTTTTTACTCAAAGAAAAAGGAGTATATGAAACAGTATTTTGTATTCTTTCTTTTTGAATTCGTGTCATATAGAGAACATCTGTTATTTTCATTGCTTCTTCAATAGAATACCAAGTGATTTGTCTTATTTTTGGAAAAGATGTATACACATCATTATACAAATCAAGAGGGATTCCTAACTCTTCCTCTCCACAATAAATAAAAGTAATGTTTGTATGAAGAAGACATAATATTTTAATAAGTGAATGAATTGTTCTACTATTTTGTAAATCACCTGTAAATGTAATGGTAAATTGTTTATTAAATATATTTATATCACTTCGTTCCAACAATTCATCATAAATAGTAAATAAATCTAATAATGCTTGTGTTGGATGTTCGCCATTTCCATTTCCTGCATTAATTAATGGAATAGTAGAGACATCAGATGCTTTATAAATTGCTTCAATATCAGGATGTCTTAATACAATAATATCTCCATAATAATTTAACGTTTTAATTGAATCTTCAATAGATTCACCTTTTTTATTACTACTTGTTTCACCATAAATAGGAATCACATTTCCTCCCAATTTAAACATTGCTCTATGAAATGAAGCAGAAGTTCTAGTTGATGGTTCGCAGAAGTAATTAATTAATGTTTTATTTTTTAGAGGCATTTCATTAAAATGCATCATTTTATAAGTAGATCGAACCAATTTATAAATGGAATCTTTATTTAATGTTGTTACTGTTATTAATTTATTCATTATAAATGAATAATTGATTTCTTTTTAAATTTTATTGAATATACCAATTTAATGGATAATTTTTAAAGATTTTCTTTTTAAAGATTTTCTTTTTAAAGATTTTTTTTTTATTTTTTTATATCCACCTTTACTAGTAGAACATTCTATAAGTTCAGTTAATACAATATTAAATGGAAATAAATTATCATAACGATTACCAATATAAGAATAACTATCAGAACATTTGTTATTTTTTTCTTCTTCTAAAGAACATTGATATGAATAATCAAATAATTTACAAATATAAATTCCACAAGGAATAAATTTTGTATAAATTCCTAGATGATTAATAGAAGAACCCAATGGAATTAATAAAAAAGGAAAAACATGAGATTTTTTACCACATATTTCTGTTATATAATCCATAAATGGAAAAGTTTCTACTAATTCTGGAATGATTAATTCCGTTATCATGAAATATAATATAATACTATTTGTTTGTAGTAATTCACTAGGTTGGTTGCGTTCCAATTGTATTGAATATATATTACCTTGTGATTTGATAAAGTCGCCAAAATTAAAGTTATGTTTATCTAATAATGTAGTACCGACAATATGATAAGTAGAACTGAAATTAATAGAAAATTCTTCTAATAATTGTTGAATAAAACTATAAGGTCTATTTGCAGTAAAACCACATTGTAATTCATTATTAAGTGATTCAAATGGTTGTTCTGTTATGATTCTATTTTCATCATCTATAACATCGTATACATTTTGGATTTCATCTTCTTCATGATCCATTATTTCAGGAAACCATCCATATAAACAAAACTGTTGTTCTTCTTTTTCACTAAAACTAAGTTCAACAAATGGTATTTTATGAATATTATTATTAATAAAATATTGTAATTGTAAATGAATAAGAGTAGATTGTATATAATCTAAATCACCTTTATGAAAAGGTGTTCTCTCTATACCAGTACGATTCCTTATATTAATATAACATAATCTCCAAAATCCCAATTCACTATTTGATTGATATACCCAAAAATTAGGAAATAATCGTTTATCTATTATTCCAGAAACACTAATTTCTACAACATGATTATAATTTGTAGTATGATTTGTTTGTCTAATTAATTTAAATATATAATTATCAATAGTTATTGAATCTGTCATATATAATATATAAATTTTTATTGAATATACCAATTTAATGGATAATTATTACTACTACTTGCATATTTAGAAAACAACCCTAATGTAGTAATACATTGACCGAAAGGAGCAGTATAAACAGGTTTTGTTGCACGATATAATGCTGCTCTTCTTGTTGCAACAGAATGACCACCTACACCTGATCCAGAAACATATTTATTCCAAACATTTTGAGGTTGATTACATATAATACCAATAGGTGGATTTTTTCTTGCTCCTATTTTTTGGTGTTTTTTATATAAAAATCCATCTTTTCCAAAATAAAAATTTCCATACGTCATTTATATAATATATAATATAATTTATATTTATCAATAATAAATATAAATTTAAGATATTTTTCGTGTAGGAATTTCACTGGAAACAATATAAATAGAGTTTTCTGTAATGACAATATACTCTTGACCACTTTTATAAAATTTTGCAACAGGAGAAGTGTATTCATCTTCACTTTTTACCAATAATTTTTCTCCACTGTCTCTCACCCCAATTAATGCCTTTTTATCCAATGAAGTAGTCCAATAATCTAACATGATTGGTTTATCTTCAACAACTGATAATTTACAAGCATGCTTCATTGTTGCTTCACTTGGTAATCTATAATTAAGAGGAGTACTTACTTGTGTGTTTTCAGAAGACATATATTATTTAATTTTTATTGTCTTTATATTAATTTTTAAATATATAATATAATAATATATATGTCTAAAATAGAAACGAATCAATATTTATTAAATCTTTCTGATAATTATTTATTAAATATTGATGGTAATATTACAGATTCATTAAACCATCATTTAAAAATCATTAATGAATTTTTTCATAATATTATAGAGAATAATATCACTAACTCTAATAATCAATTCTTAATTATCATAAAAGGAATTGAATCACTTTTACATATTTATAATTATTTATTATATTATACAAAAAATACTTGCCTTTCTTTTTACCATACACAAAAAGCAATTTACATGTATATTGAATTTATTAAACAAATTACTGACGAACAAAATAATTTATTAAATTTAAAAATAAATGATGCTGTTATTTTTATCTACAAAAAAACAATTTATGAAATAAATAAAGATTTTATGAAATGTAAAGAAAATAACTTAATAAAAGATATTTCTCTAGAAAATCATATTAATATATTATCTATCAACTCTAATATTATTAAATATATTTTTTCTTTTATTTATAATAAAAATAAGAACGAAACTTTGGATATAAAACAAATTATAAATATATTAGAAAATATTTATTCTTCTAGAGAAAATTATATATCCACATTGGAAAATAATTTTTATAATTTATTGTTTTTTGTAGAAATATTATATTCTAATTTTGTTAATATTTATACTTTACAACAATGCATAAATTGTATTGAACAATTCTCTAAAAAAATAAATAAAATAAATATAAATACAAAATATATGAAAGAAAAAATATTTTTTGAAAATAATACACCAATTTACACTTTAACACCAGTCCAATTAATTCAATTATTTTTTTAAATATTTTATAAAAAATTGATTAAAATAATATTATTATATTAATTTAATCATACTAACAAAATCATTTTATAATAAAAAAATTATACAGTCTCATTGAATTTTTTATAAAATTAATTTTTATAAAAAATAATAATATCAAGAATTCATTATCAACAATTAATTATATATCAACAATTAAAATTTTTTTCCTGATTTTTTTCTTTTTATCTTTAACCACTTTTATATCTTCTACATTTACCTTTTGATTAATATTATGAAATTCTTTTGACAATAATTCTTTTAAAAATTCATATATTTTATACAATACATTTTCATCACACATACCTACTATTAATATACTTCCTGTTCTAAAAACCATAAATGATACTTCAATAATATTATCATATAAATGTTTTTTTGATTCTGGAATTTTACTTCCTGTTTGTATCTCTACATTTGGATTATAATAAAATTTTGATTGAATTCCTGGATAAGAACAAGGATCGTAAATACTTTGAATATTATAATTGTATTTAAATAATTCATGTAATTTTTCTCTATTTATATAAAATCCACAATTAAAATTTGAATTAATTAATACAGTTATACTTTTTTGATTATATTCTAAATTTATACCTGATGTAATAAATGGACCTAATACATCAATAATTCTACCTAATATTAATTCATATGTATCATCATTTTGAACACCAGGAATCTCTATTTTTCCTGTATTAAATATTTTAATATGATATTCTTTATAGATTCCATCTAATTTTATTCGCATTATCATAACAAAACAATTATAAAAAGCACTCTTCTTTTTAATTCTATAACTAATTATATCCTTTTTAGATATACCCACACTAATTTTTCTTATATCTTTAAACTTAATTCTTCCTGTTGGATTTTGAATACTTGTAATAATTTGTTCATCAAAATATACTTCTTTTTGTAAATTTTCTTTTATACTATTCAATTCTTCTTGAGTAGTTGAATTGAATTTCATTTGCTTTTTTATAATTCCTTCATTTGGAATACAATATGAAATAATATGAATTCCCCAAAATGTACGATTTAAATCAATTGGTTGATTTAAATATGCAATCTTTGATTTTGTAGAAATATATATATCTGAAGCAATGGGTGCATAACCTTCATGTTCAACTATTTTTTCAGGTAATTCCACTTCTTTTTTTTTCTCTATTGAATGATATCCAAAACAATTAGGCAATGAATCATTATGATGGATATCCATTTCTACATCAGGAACATTTTGATTTAATAAATAACTTTCCCATTCATCGTCTATATTTAAATCGTTCATTTTAATATATCTTTGTGTGAATGTTTCTATATTCTTTAAGTTATTTTAAATCAATTTTTTAGATAATTGAGTATATACATAACCAATATAATGATTATTATTACAAGACTGATTATGCATTATATTCTCTATTATGTCTAATAATTCTTTATTTATTTTTTCTTGTTTGAAACGTATAATATAATTTATAAAATATTTTATAATATTTTTTGTATCAATATTATAATCAATACTTATTTTTCTTATATATTCTATAAAATCATTCAAACTATTTTCTTTTAATTTATTATTTATTATCTTTATATAAATATTTTCTAAAGTTTCATTATTTATTATTTTATAATCTGCTGTAAATACATCTTGATTTGTTTGCATATAATTAATCATACTTCTTATATCCGATTTATACAATTGTTGAATAGATTTAATTATTTTATCATTAATATTTAATTTCTCTACATAAGCTATATGTTTTAAAAATACATGAATATCATCTTCTGGTAATTGATTAAATCTTAATTTTAAAAATTCATTTTGTAATCCATCATCTATTCTACTTATATAATTACAAATCAAACAAAATCTTACTGAAGGTGAATATTCTTGTAATAAATATTTTAATGCTTGTTGAGCATTTTTTGTCATGTAATCTGCTTCATCCAATATTATAAATTTCATTCCTTCATTAAATAATGGTTTTGAATTTACAAATTGACTTATTTGATTTCTTATTATATCTACTCCTCTATCTTCACTTGCATTATTTTGTATAATTAAACTTTTTGTTTTAAAATTATGTCTTTCTTGATATTCATTAACTAATGCAATCACACTTGATGTTTTTCCCACTCCAGGTGGACCGTATATTAATAAATTAGGAAAATATCCTGTATCTATTATATTATTCATTATTTCCTTGTTTATTGGATCTAAAATAATATTCATTATTTTTGTTGGTCTCCATAACTCAACCCATGGAATACTCATTAATTATTAATACCAATAATTTATAAATATTAATAATTATAAATAATAAAATAATAAAATTGATTCAAATATATAATATAAATTTTCATTACTTAATAAAATGGTTGGATATCTTGAATTATTCATTGGTCCCATGTTTTCTGGAAAAACCAGCAAATTATTAGAAATATATAAACAAAATATCTTTTGCAAAATACCTATTATAGTAATTAATCATTCGTCAGATATAAGATATCATAAAACAGATTTAAGTACACACGATAAAATAATGATACCATGTATTCAAACAACTCATTTATTGGATATTTGGAATTATGATAACTTGGAAGACCCAATAGATGAAGATTTGATGAATATACATTTTCAATTTAGAGAAGCAAAAGTTGTTTTAATTAATGAAGGTCAATTCTTTCCTGATTTAATTCAATGCGTTGAAGAATTATTAAAAGAAAATAAAAAAATATTTATTTGTGGATTGGATGGTGATTTTGAGAGAAAAAAATTTGGGAATATATTAGATTTAATTCCTTTATGTGATAAAGTAACCAAAATGACTTCTTTGTGTGGAATTTGCAAAGATGGTACGCCAGGAATATTTTCTCTACGTTTAACAAATGATAAAGAACAATTTCTTATAGGAAGTGATAATTATATTCCAGTATGTAGAAAATGCTATGAAAATAATTAATATATAAACTAAATGGTTAGGTAGAAATAAATATGTTATATAACCATCTAAACTATAAAAACATTTTTTTAACTTAGGATAGAGAAATACATTTGAAGAACATGAACAAAATATGATGGAAGGAAAAGAAATAAAATAAATAGTTTAAAGAAAAAAACAAAGTATATAAAAATGTCTACTAAAGAAAAAATTTCACGTAAAAAGACAACTGATGTATCTACAGAAATTGTCTGTAAAAAAAGAGGTAGGAAACCCAAAGGTGGAAAAATTATTAATCAACAAAGTATATCTGATTTAGATAAATCTTTAAAACCAAATGTGATTCTTCATTTAAAATGTTCTTTAAAAGATTTAACTGTAGTAGGAGACTATAATTCTAATTTTACAAGTTCAAAAATAGATCCTTATAATTGTGAAATGAATAAAAATGAATATAAATATGACGAATTTGACACTGAACAAAATATTATTTTAACAAATACAAATGATAAACCCTTAAATGTAGAGACAAAAGAAATATGGAAAAAAATAAAAATTTTGGAGCATAATTTGCATAATAATATTTCTGATAAAAAATCAGCATGTTTTTGGTGTACATGTGATTTTGATAATCCTTCTATTTTTATTCCTAAATATCAAATTAAAGATACATACCATGTATATGGTTGTTTTTGTAGTCCTGAATGTGCTGTAGCGTATTTAATGGAAGAAAGTATTGATTCTTCTATTAAATTTGAACGATATGCATTACTTAATAATATATATTCAAAAATTTATGAATATAATAATAGTATTAAACCTGCTCCGAATCCACATTATATGTTGGAAAAATTTTATGGAAATTTATCTATTCAAGAATATAGAAATTTATTAAAAAGTCATCGGTTATATTTAATGATTGATAAACCATTAACAAGAATTTTACCAGAATATTATGAAGAAAATGATGATTTTATTATTAATCATAAAGTGATTCCTTCTAGTAATATTCAAACATTAAAAAGATGTTCTATCAAACCAATTATGGATGTATAATAATCATTATTATGAATAATGATTATTTAAAAAATATGAATATGAGTATTATTTGTATAATCTGTATTTAAATTATATATATTTCTAAAATGATTTGATAATAAAAGAGTACAATTCACTCTATATTTAGCATAAGAATGAATGTCATATATGTATAATTTTTTTAATAATTTTGGATGAATCACTGTTCTCCATATTTTTGCATAATTTATATAAAATTCAGTCAAATATTTATTTTGCTTAGTTCCATATATTTTTTTATCTATTAATATTTGTATCAATGTTTCTTCAGCAAGTTGGAATCCTGATATATCTGCAATATTTTCATTTAGTGTTAAATTTTCTCTAATTTTAAATTTATCATGTTTTGCTATTTCTAAATAATACATTTTAATATTATTTTGTATATTTGTATATTTTATATAATCTTCTGGTTCCCACCATTTTTTATAATTTCCATTTTTATCGTATAAACTTCCGTTATTATCAAATCCGTGAGATAATTCGTGTCCTATTATGGTTCCTATTGAAGAAATATTATAGTATATTGATTTATGAATATTTACAAATGGTGGTTGTAATATTCCATTTGGAATTACGATTTCATTTCTATTTGAATTATAAAAAGCATTTACTGTAAATGTGTTTATATTCAACCATCTATTCCATACATTTGTATTTGGGGTTTTATTATAAAAATTTTGAATAAAATATTTATTTTTCCAAGAAAAATATTTCTCTACATTTTCAAAAATATTATCAGTAAATACAATACTTGGATCTGCAATCCAATTTTCTTTTGTTCCAATATATACTTTTAAATGACTACATTTTTCTAACGCTTTTTTTATTGTTTCGGATGATAACCAATTATTTTTTTTAAGATTTGTTATAAATGTATTTAATAATTCTTTCATTATATATTTTGTCATTTGTATTTCTTTTTTATTTTCATAATGTTGAATATATAATTTATTCACAGATGTATTCATAATAGTAGTAATAATACTAATGGCTCTTTCTTCTTTAGAAGACATTTTTAATTTCTTATCAATGATTGAATAATCACGAAAAATATTATATAATTTATTATGAAAACTACTTGATAATATTAATATATTATAAATATAATATACTAATATATCATTCCAGTGTTTTTTCATTAAAATCATGGATTGTTTTATAAATTCTGGATTTTCAACAATAAACGTTTTTGGTATTTTGTTGAATCCAAGTTGGATTGCTAATTCATTAAAATCTAGAGAAATATTTTTACTTGTTTTTTTATTAAACACATTATATATTTTATCAGTAGTTCGTTCCATTGAAGATGCATATAGATATTTACACATTTCTTTTTGAATATCAATTATAATTTGTAAATTATATTCATGATTTTCTCCAAAAATACAAGAAAATAATTTATTCAAAAAATTATTATATTTTTTCATAAATTCTCTACTATTTTTACTATTTGTTGTAAAATTTTCAGGTTCATTTATTGTAATTATTCCTGATTCTTGAATATATAAACTATATTTAGAACAATCCAATTGATCATTAGAAATATTGATAGATAATAATTGACTTATTTTTTTTTCATTAGCCCATGCAATTAATTTATAAATTCCTGTATTAAAATCCAATTTCATTATTTCTTTTAAATCACGAACAAGTAGAAGAATATAATTTGTTATAATATAATCTTCATTATTTATATATGACTGAAATAAATTATTAATATTTTTATCATTTTTTATTAATTTATTAATTATTAATTCTTTTATTTCATTCGTTATTTTATTACTTAATATCTCAAAACTAGTAATATATGGTTTATTTATTGTTTGTGTTTGATGTGAATGTATCCAATCATTATTAATATATCCATAAAAATCTGTTTGAATTTTATTTTTTCTAGTCAATTGTTTTTTTTTATTTATTTGATTTCTTTTACTCATATATAATACCTTATATAATTATATAATTTAAGAATTTATCATATTGATTTCTTTCTCTAGTTTTTCATTTTGTTTTTTATTAAATTCTTTAATAGATGAATCCATTTGTCTTCTTAATTGACAATATATTTCTTGTTGTAATGATTTTTTTCTATTAGATTGTGGTTGTAGAGAAATACCCATATATTCTTTAATAATATCATTCATATTATTATTTTGTAATTTTTCAATACATTCTTCTCTACTATAATTAGTTTGACGCATAATTATATCAATATGTTCGTCCATATTTATTATAAATGTATATTTTATATATTAAAATCATACGAAAAGAAATAAACAAACCGAAATATTGTTTATTTTTTCATAGGAATAAAAACGCCTTTGCCGAAGGCAGAATAAAAATTTCTTCTTTGGGGGTGTTTTATTATTAAATGTAATTTTTATAAAATATAATTTATATCAATATATATAATGATATGTATGCCTGCATTATTATATTTATTATTATGTACTATTCAAATTATACTGGATTTTATGAATGGATTATATAATACAGCATTTGTTAAAATGATAGTTACTATTATTATTACATTTTTCTTGAATATATTATGTGAAATGGATTTAGGGTTTATATCTTGGATCATTGTTTTAATTCCATTTTTATTCATGACATTAATTGTTAGTATTATATTATATGCACTAGGATATGATATTGCAACAGGTAAAACTATTCAACCTATAGAACAAGAACAACAAGAACAATATTATTTACAAACAGGATATACATCACCACCTATTCCACCTAAATTTTTACCTGAAGTGGTAACTACATTTCCACCCAATAAAAATCCACCTATTGAAGAAAAAAATATATATTTAATTTCTTATAATCCAAATCAACAACAATTACCTATCCCATATCCAGATATTCATGTATATAATCCACCAACACCACCAACACCAACACCACCAGGTCCAACACCAATACCACCAGGTCCAACACCAATACCACCAGGTCCAACACCAATACCAGGACCACCACCAACACCACCACCAAAACCAACCCCAACACCACCACCAAAACCACCCCCAACACCACCACCAAAACCAACCCCAACACCACCAACACCAATACCAGGACCACCTGAACCAACACCTGGACCACCACCAACACCACCTCCAAAGCCACCTGGTCCAAAGCCACCTGGTCCCAATCCACCTGGTCCCAATCCACCATTTCCTCAAACATGTTCTATAATTGGCAATAATAAGTATGATCCTTATTGTCAAACTTCATCCATAGTAAACTCATCTTGTGATTCAAATTGTGGTACTAAGATTCCAGGATTAGGAAATGTATGTTGTACATCACAATGTTGCTCAACCAACAGATTGTCATTTAGTCCTTTTGATTAATAATAATTATAATAATATAAATAGAATTATTTTTATAATAAAAATGAATTATTTTATAAAAGGAATTTTATTTGGATGTAGTTTTGTATCTACATATTATTTCATATCTTTATCCAAAGATAAATATAAGGAAATATTATCAACCATTTTTTATGAAACAGTATTGTTTTATAGTTATGTAGAGATAAATGTTAAACAAAATATAAATTTAATATATAATTTTCCTATAGTAAAAGATAGTATTTATAAAATAAACATGTACATGTTTAATGAAGTTGATATAATAAAGAGTAATTTTGTATTCAAAACATGTAATTTAAAAGAAGTTGCTATTTATAATCCAGAATATTTTGATTTTTTTATATATACAGACTATTATACTTTAAATAAAATAATAAGTAGAAATGTAAATATTTCTCTAGATGTAGAGAAATGTGATTACAAATTTCATCTAATAACTATAAGTATAAGTAATTTTCAATTAATAGATGATGAAAAAACATTTATTATTCAAATAAATAATTATTATATGGTAAATAATATAATAGATAAATATTTCATTTGTTTTTTAATATATAAAGAATATAAAGTGTATATAGATCCAATTATTGTAAATTATAAAATAGAATTATTAGATCACGAAATGAATTATAAAGTAATTACAGAAAAAGAAGAAATTGTTTTAAAGAAAGATACATATTTTATAAAAAAAGATGAAGATGCATTATTTAAAAGTGATGAGAAAATTTCAAATAATATGAAATTTGTAAATGATGAAGATTTTGAAGTTCTAAAGTATTAATTATCAATATATTTAATATAAATATATTGATATTATAAACATATATTCATGTTAAATGTTGAATATCATTCAACAATGAACAAATGGACAATATGGGCACATTTGCCACATGATACAGATTGGACAATAGATAGTTATAAAAATATATTTACTATTTCTTCAATAGAAGAAATGATAACAATTACAGAAACCATTCCAGATACATTAGTTAAAAATTGTATGCTTTTTATTATGAAAGAAAATGTAAAACCAGTTTGGGAAGACCCTTTAAATAGAAATGGCGGTTGTTTTTCTTATAAAGTAGTAAATAAAAATGTTTGTGAAGTATGGAGAGATTTAACATTTGCGTTAGTTGGTGAAACTATTAGTTCAAATGAATCTTTTGTATCTTCTGTAACAGGAATTACTATTTCTCCAAAAAAGAATTTTTGTATAATAAAAATTTGGATGTCTAATTGTAAAAATCAAAATGCAGCAATGGTGAATCAAGAAATAAAAGGATTAATTTCTCAAGGATGTATTTTTAAAAAACATGTTCCTGAGTATTAATATAACAACTATAAGAAATAATTATCAATACATCAAAATAAAAAAAAACATCTATCTCCAAATATATTTGATAAAAATTATCAAATATATTAATATAATATTAATTGGATTTAGTATCACCAATAATCCAACCGGTATAACCAGATGCACCTGTAACACCCTTTATATAACCAAAAGGACCAGTACAACCAAAAGGACCTGTATAACCCTTATAACTATTATGACCTGTATTACCATATAGTATTAGATTACCAACTTCTCCAGTATGACCAATAGGTCCGGTTTCAGTATAACCAACGTGTCCAGTATAACTAAATTTTCCAGTATGACCAATAGGTCCGGTTTCAGTATAACCAACTTGGCCAGTATGACCAACACGGCCAGTATGATCAATAGGTCCAGTAATGCCAGTATAAGTTGTATTCATAGGTAATACAACTTATAATATTGTATTTAATATAATATTTAATATATTATTTAATTATGACAATGACATATTCCATCCTCTAAATATAATTTATATATAATCCAATTAGGTATAGGATAAATAGGTGTAAAAAATAAAGGATTATTTCTTATAAAGTCAAAAATAATAATATTAGTATTTTCAATAAAAACTTTATTTAAATTTTTATCCATCATAAATAATTTATTATTAGTATTTGAAAATTGAATATTTAAATTGTGATATAGTTGTTCTAATGTATCTTTTTTATAAACAGAAATCCATTCAGTATATCCACAACATTTCTCTATTTCAAAGATATAATGATATTCATAATGAATTCTCATAAATTCGTTTTGTTTTATTTCAAAACTCATTTGATTCAATATTTAATATAATTTTAAATTCATTATGGTTTAATTTTAGATAAATGGTTTCCACATCTTTTAAAAAATTTATGTAATTCAACAGGATCGGCACCGGTTACCATATCATTAGGAATAAAATTTTCATTTCCTTTATAATAACATAATATAGCAGGAATTCCATTAACCATTTTCTTGCTTTTAAGAAAAGCATACAAGTTAAAACATTGGTCTACATCAATATCTGCACATAAAACATTGTTAGGTGAAGAAGCAAAAAACCCATCAATGACAGGAGCAATTTGTTTACAAGGACCGCACCATGATGCCCCTAATTTTATAATAAATAAACCAGGATTAACATTTTTTAATATTGCATAAAATTTATCTCTATGTTCAATTTCAGTAATGACTTGTTTTGTAATATTATTATTACTAATTTGTTTCATAAACATATATTTATAAAAAATTATAATGAGTTAAACTTATAAATTATTTTTAATAATTTGTTCAATAAAAGAAATATCTATTTCTGGTAAAATAGCGTGTGATTCCCAGAAATATTTACAAAAAGACCAAATAAAATCACAATCTGTTGGATATAAATGTGAATATTTCATTAATTCTGTTTTAATATTATTGGGAATTAAATATAGAGAACTATGAGGTACAACATAACATAATTGTGTTAATTCATTTACAGCAGTAGTATTTACAATAAAATGAATATTTTTAATAGATTGTTTACCATATTTTAACAAATCACTAAACAAAGGTGGATAATGATATTTATATTTCCATGTCCAATCAATACAACCTTTTGAATAATATTTCATGTTCCATACTAAACCTTCTAAATAATTATCAACAATATTAGAAATTGGTTCTCTACTATTTTTATAAAATAGAGTACGATAATATCTTGATTCCCAACCTTCTTCTTCAGGATTAATAAATTTTTCAATATCTCTATCATAATTAGGTAATAATTCTATTTTTTTCCAATTATCATTTATTCTAGAATAAGAATTTTCTTTAATATTACGAAGTTTGTATTCTTCTTTAAAAAAAGTTTCTTCGTTTGTAGCCAACCATTTTATAAATAAAAAAAAAGATTCCCAACAAATATTTTTTTCAACAATAATTGTTTTATCAGTATTACCAATTGTATTTTTATATGCACAAAGAATTTTTTCAATACCATTTGTTCTAATATTTACAGATGGAAAATGAGGCATAAAATCGTTTCCTAATAAGAAGCAAATAAATATATAATCATCTAATCTATTAATTGAATTATGCAATGAATAATGATTCATATTTAGGGAAATTGATTGAGAAAGTAGAGATATATCCATTAAATAATCTTGATTGGGTTCTAATTCTTCTTGTATAGATTTAATAAATTCAGGAGTTTCTCTATATAAATAAATAGGATTTCCAATATACAAATGATTAATAGATAACATTATTAAATCTGCGTCTAATCCATAAATAACATTTATATTTTCTGTATGAAAAGTACAATTACGAATATAATCAAATAATTTATGTTCTCCTTCACCGATTTCATTAGTGGTTGAAACGATAATTTGTTTTACATTAAAAATAGATGGGTCATTAAAATAATTTGTTAATTCATAATTTAATTCGTTCATAAATTGTGTTCCAGGTGTAATTTGACATGTATCCCAATTATTATCTTGTGATGGATGAATAGAATTGATTAATTGATTTTGATAATAGGATTTAAATCGTCGTTGTCGTTGTTGTTCTAATTTTGCAATAGGTGCGACACCATCAAAAGCAATATAAACCAATGTTGTAGGAGAAATAAGTTTGATATATTTACAAATTTGAGAAATAATTTTTGTAATAATATTTTTATTGTTAATTATTTTATTTTTATTTTTTGATTGAATTGTTTTTATTACATCATAAATAATAGAGTTGCAGTCAAGATAAAAATGTGTTGTTTTAATATTATAAATATTCAATGGTTTTATAATATTAAAATGATTTTTAACTATATATGAAAAATAACTTGGAATACCCATTTCTCTATATTATATAAATATATCTTTATATAATTATTATATTTTTATAAATTAATATTATTTATAATATATGAATGTTACTGATGATGTAATTAGATTAATTGATAAAAAAATAATATTTTTTAATAATATTATTCAAAGTACAATTTTAAACGCCAAAGTCAATAAAATAAATAATATAATTTGTGAAAGTGAATATGAAACATGTTTTAATTTATTAAATGGTATAATGCAAAAAATAAATAATCTAATTAATTTAATAAATACATGTTTAAATAAAGAAGTATTTATTAATCAATTACAAAATATTAATAATGATTTATCAGGAATAATAAAGATATATGGTACAGATTCATTTGAAAATTTATTAATTGTTTGTTTTGGTAGTCAAAAATATATAGAAACAGAGAATAATTTATTAAAATATGAATTATTAAAAAAATATTTTCATCCAACAGGATATAAAGTATTAAATTTAAATAATGATACATCTAATTTTCATTGTAATGATATATTATTAACAACAAATCAATTTCATATAAAAGTGTATGGTATGAAAGTATATATTCATAATACATCAATAAATAAAAGTATAGTTGTCTATGGAATAGTAGATGATGTTATAATTTCTCTATTAAATGATGCATTTATAAATGAAAAGATACAAATAATAAAAAATAATTTACCAACAGATTCATTATTTTTATCAGATTCATATCAAAAATATTTTAATTCATTATCCTTGAAAGAATTATTTATATATGATCATGAAGAAATTTATAATAAATTTATTGGATATAATTATTTATATAAATTATTAAAAAATAAAACATTAAATAATATTATTAAAGAATTTAATAATGGTGATTTATATTCAAAAAGAAATACATTATTATTGTTAATTTATAATAGTGAAGATTATGAAAATGTATATATTGCAAATATATTATATGATTTATTAATCAATGATGTGAATAATATTGATATACAAAATAAATTATATAATTCATTACCATTAAATATAAAACAAAATTTTAATGAAATTATGAAAAAGATTGTTGAAAATACAATAGATACAAATAAAGATATGAATTCAGTTTCATTAGAAAATAAAATTCATTTATTAAAAGTAAATGATAATGTAAAAGAAAAAGCGTTTATTAAATTAAAAGAAGTAAAATCCAAATCGGATGATTCTTGTAGTAAAGCAAAACAATATTTGGATGGATTATTAAAAATACCATTTGGTATTTTTAAAAAAGAACCAATATTAAATATTATGAATGTAAATCGTTGTTTGATTAAAGAGTTGGGGATGATATTAAATAAATATGAAGAACTAAATTATACGATTCCAATAAAAGAAAAATATACAAGTGTAGAGATAAATTATCATGTAAAAAATATATCTGAATTATTAGAAGATAAAGTATTATTTAAAATTACAGAAAATGAAATTAAAACAATAAAGAATTATTATACAAAAGGAGATAAGACAGAAATATTAGAAAATATAAATAAAATAAATGATGTTGTATTAAAAATAGCAAATAATGAAGTAAATTATAGTAAAATAAAAAAAATTACAATTCATAATTATAATAATAAAGTATATACAAAATTAGATTTAAAAAAAGAAATTAATTTTTTTATAGATGAAAATATGAGTAATTTATTATTAATGTTTCATTTATATAATTTAGAAAAGCGTTCTAGTTTATGTAATAGTAAATACGAATCGTTAATAACAATATTAAATAAAATAAAAAATAATTTTGATTATATAGAAAAATATTTTGTAGCGATTAAATTATCATTAGACAAATCTGTATATGGACATGATAATGCAAAAACAGAAATTGAAAAAATAATAGGTCAATGGATAAATGGTGAAAATAAGGGATATTGTTTTGGTTTTGAAGGTTGTCCTGGTGTAGGAAAAACATCATTAGCGAAAAAAGGTATTGCTGATTGTTTAAAGGATGAAAATGGTGAAAGTCGTCCTTTTGCATTTATAAAAATGGGTGGGGAAAGTAATGGAAGTACATTACATGGTCATAATTATACTTATGTAGGTTCAACATGGGGTTCTATTGTTCAAATCTTGATGGATAAACAAATTATGAATCCGATAATATATATAGATGAAGTAGATAAAATAAGTAAAACAGAAAATGGAAAAGAGTTGATAGGTATATTGACACATTTATTAGATTTTAGTCAAAATGATTGTTTTCATGATAAATATTTTAATGGGATAAATATTGATTTATCAAAAGTACTATTTGTTTTATCATATAATGATCCAAATTCAATAGATAGAGTATTATTAGATAGAATTCATAGAATTAAATTTAAGCATTTGACATTAAATGACAAGATAATTATAGTAAAAAAACATTTATTGCCTGAGATATTAATAAACATGGGATTAGACAATATGATTGATTTAAGAGAAGATACAATTAAATATATAATAGAGACATATACGTTGGAACCTGGTGTAAGAAAATTAAAAGAGATAATATTTGATATAATAGGAGAAATAAATTTGTGTATATTTAAAAATACATTTCATGTAAAATCATTTCCAATAATATTGGAAATGGCAGATATTAAAAAATATATGAAAGATAAACATGAATTAATACCTCAAGAAATAAAAAAAGAAAATAAAATAGGTAGTATTAATGGAATGTGGGCAAATGAATTAGGTCAAGGAGGAATATTACCATTATATGCAAAATATTATCCTAGTAATAATTTCTTGGAATTAAAATTAACAGGGTCATTGGAAAAAGTAATGAGTGAAAGTATTCATGTTGCAGAAACATTATCTTTTTCTCTACTTTCTCAAGAAAAGAAGGATAATATTTATAAAGAGAAAAAATCGTGTGGTATTCATATACACGCTGCAGAAGGTGCAGTAAGTAAAGATGGTCCAAGTGGAGGTGTTGCATTGACTGTATTAATATATAGTTTAATGAATGATTACAAAATAAAACAAAATTTTGGTATAACAGGTGAAATAGATTTAATGGGAAATGTATGTGAAATAGGAGGATTAGATATGAAAATAATTGGTTCAATAAAATCAGGTATAACATGTTTTATTTTCCCTAAAAGAAATATAAAAGATTATGATAAATTAGTAGAGAAATATAATAATTCAAATATTTTGGATGACAAAAAATTTTATCCGGTTGAAACAATTCAAGAAGTATTTGAATTAATTTATGATATATAATAGTATAATGGCTGAAACAGCAACACAACCAATAACCACTGCTTCTATAATAAATACGAATACAGGAATATTGTCAAAGAATATGATAGATGTAATAGTATACTATTCCCCTATTATATTGAGTTTTTGTGTATTGATAATTTCAGTGTTTTATCAAACATATCGTGGATTAGTATTTTTTATATTTGTTACATTTTTTGGTATAATAAGAAAAATATTATTTTCATCAATAAAAGTAAGTAAAAATAGTGAAAAATCTGGATGTAGTCCATTTAATGTTTTTCAAAATACAAATACAGATGGTTTTACTGTATTTTTTATTACTTTTGTAACAGGATATATTGTTGCTCCCATGTTTATTTATAATATTTTCAACATTTATGTTATTGCATTTTTAGGAATATACATGGTAATTGTAATTTTATTTAATCAAAGAGATGAATGTAGTAATATAACAACTTCTATATATAATGTTATTTATGGAATAGTAAGTGTTGCATTAACAATAATTATATTAATATCTGCTGGATTATCAGGAACATTATTTAGTGAAGATTTAGTGTCAGATGCAACAATTTGTTCAATGCCCTCTAAACAAACATTTAAATGTACAGTTTATAAAAATGGAGAAATAATTAGTTCTTCAACAACAAATTCAGGTTATTTACCAGCAACTAATTAATATTAAAAAACATGTGATTTTTTAATAAAAATGATTTACATTGTTTAATAGTAATGTTTCTTGCAAAACTATCCGTCATTAATTTATGATTACCACGTACAGTATAAACATTGACAAAATTATTATATGCATTAAATAAACTTTGATTTTTATAAGCGTTTAGACCCATAACATTAAATAATTCTTTATTTTTTTTTTTATTAACTACATTATGAAAAATATAAAATAAACTTTTGAAATCATTTTTGTTCTTGATGTGTTTAAAATTAACTTTAGATAAAAACATAGTAGCATGCATAGAACAATCTGGACAAGGTAATGTTTGACAAATTTGTTTTATTAAATAGAATGTTTGAATTCCAATATTATTGAATTGTTCTTCTTTAATAGATTCAATAAGAATATGAATAAATCTCCAAATAATTGGTCCCCAAATGGTTGGTGGTGACATATTATAAATGATAATAATATAAAAAATATTATAATTAATATTATAAATGTATGTTGTAGAAGATAATATTAATTTTTATGATGAGATAAATAAAGATGATTATGATAATGAAGATGATAACAAATGTCTAATTACATTTCAAGATTTAACTGAAGATTATGTTGAATTAAAATGTAAACATAAATTTAATTATGAACCATTATTTAAAGATATTTTGAATCACAAAATAAAGTTTAATAAATTAGAGAGAAAAACATTATTAACAAATGAAATTAGATGTCCATATTGTAGAACAATACAAAAAAAATTATTGCCTATGAATGAAATGTTTCCAAAAATTCATGGTGTAAATTATATTAATGATGAAGTATTGTTGTTAAATAATAGTCAAAAAGATTATTTGTGGATTCAATCTAATTGTGAATATTCTAAAGAACATCCATTAAGTAATAAAATGTGTGAAACATGTAATAATAAAACAGTTGCTTATATAAATATATTTAAATTATACTTGTGTATAGAACATAAAAATGAATATCATTATAATTATTTATTACAAAAACAAATATTAAAAAAAGAAGAAGAAAAAAAGATAAAAGAAGAGAAAAATTTATCCAAGAAAAAGGAAAAAGAAAATATACCTAAATGTTCAAAAATTATAAAAAATGGAAATCAATGTTCTTATAAATCAGTAAAGGATGGATTATGTACAAAACATTATAATATATTCAACAAGAATAATTTATAATTTTATTATTTAAATATTTTTAAATAATAAATAAATGTCAACTGAAAAACTAGATACAAAAGATGAATTAATACAAAGAATTAAAGAGTGGTTAAAAATAGACAATGACATTATTCGTTTAAATAAAGAAATGAAAGAATTAAAGAAAAAACAAAAAACATTAACCAATTCGTTAGTCAATGTAATGAAAATAAATAAATTAGATTGTTTTGATATTAATGGAGGAAAAATATTATATAAAAAAAGTATATCCAAAAAACCTATCAATTCAAAAATGTTATTAAATACATTAAAAACATATTTCTCTACAAATCCTTCTACTGCAGATGAAGTTGCTGAATTTATTTTAAATAATAGAGAAAATGTTGTTAAAGAAACCATTAAAAGAAAAATAGATAAATAAATTAAAATTTAAATAATAAATATATTTTTATTTAATGATTAAAGAAGATATAAATAATGATATAAATGAATTATATCATTCATTGAATATACCAAATTGTGGATTAGTTTATAATTATCCTGGATTAGAATGTTTAAATGAAGATTTTCCAACTTCTTTAAAAGAAAATAATATTATTCATATATGTGCATATAATATAAATACATTACATAAATATCCTTTTTTACAATATTTTTTATATAAACCTTATAATGATATTTCATTTTCTTTTCCTACTTTTATTTATAAAGATGATATGGATTTATTGACAAAATCAATGTCTGTTATTAATGTATTATGTTCTTCTTATTATAAAGATACTATTTTCAAGTATAAAGGATTTATAAAAGAAGAAGAAGATATATATTTATTTTTTGATTGTAGTCATATGATAATTGATACTGTAAAAATTACTGAATACAATGATTTATGGTTAGTTATTATTGATGAAATTATCAATTACAAATGTGTTTGTAATTATCCAATTGATGATTATATAATTGATTTATTTTATAATTATGAGAAATTATGTTATTTAACAGATAATGAAGAAAGTCATTATCAAATGCCCATAATTGGATATTCTACTTGTGATATTAATAAAATAGATTTTGTTGCAACATTTGGAATTCCATTAGAGAATGGAATCTTAGGAAATTATTATTATTTTACTGATTACACAAATTCATTCAAACCAAATTATTTAAAATATGGATTAGTTCGTTGTGTTATTTTTAAAGATAAAACGAAAATAATATATGATGATAATACTAATGTAGTATCAGAAAAAATTAACGAATGGAATAATAAATGGGATTTATTATTTGATAGTGTATTATGTATTACAACAGAGAGTTCCAATATAAAGAAAAATATATGTGTAATTAAAAATTATAATCAATATTTTGTATTATCAGTTCATGTAAAAAATAACTTAAGTAGTCTTTCTAAAAAATTAATATAATAATAATTATAAATGAAATTATCAAAAATTACACTTATAATTATTATATTTATATTTTATTTAATTTTTTATTATTCTATACGATTAATCACGTTTTATTATAATCCAAAAGGAATAATGTATTTGGATATATATAGTTCATATTATTATTTTTTTTTTATTATATTATTAGTTGCAATTGGATGTAATTCATTTATTAATCCACTTACAATTCCATCTACAACAAAAAAAGAATAATTTTATAATTAGTTATTTGCATAATATAAATATCAAACTTATATTATGGTATCAAAATTTAGTCTTTTATTAATTATATTTTGTTGTTATATTATTTTATACATTTCATTAAATATAATTATAACATATTTTAATCCATCTGGATTAATTTATTTAAACATTTATTCAATTTATAATATTTTATTTATTATAACATTAATTTTTGCAATATCAAGTAATTATTATATATATAATGATACAAATTTAAATAAACTAGGACTAACACCTCCTAGTGAAACAACAACAGAAACAAGATAATCTTTCAAGGTCAATAAGAATGTTCTCTATAAATATAATTTTGAATACATAGATATACAACATGTATTACTATAACACTTCCAAAACCGATACATAAATCAAACATTTATATTCTTGCAATAAGAATACTTTATATTCATTTCATTTATTATCTAAAAATTGAAAATAAAGTTATATCTATTAAAATCTAATATAGATAAATATGGAACGAAAGATTAACAAAAAGATTGAAAATTATTTAACAAAATTTAAAGATTCTATTCGTGACAGAGCAAGAGAAGAAAATAATATTGATAATTTATTAAAATATATATATGAATACGATAGATTAATTGTTGATAAAGAAGATTTGGCAAATCGTAAAAGAATTAAAAATATTGTTCCATTTTGTGATAGATGTAGTTCAAAAAGAGCAAATAATGAACAATGTACACGAAGAAAAAAAGATGGACACGAATATTGTGGCACTCATATAAAAGGAACACCACATGGAATTATAAATGAAAATGGAGAAATAGATGTTATTTCTACAAAAAAAGTAGAAGTATGGGCACAAGATATTCAAGGTATTATTTATTATCTTGATAAAAATATGAATGTATATCAAACAGAAGATATTGTTAGTAATAAACCACAACCAAAAATTATTGCCAAATATATTAAAAATGATGATACCTATCATATTCCAGAATTTAACATTTAGATATAATCATTATCTACCAGTCCATACTTTGAGTAAAGGAACATTTATTTTTTTATTTGATAATATATCTCTACAATATTCATCAAAAGAATATTCCCATTTCATATAAGTTAATATAGGACCAAGTAGAGAAAAAATTTTCTTATTTATTAATTCAGGACAATTCAAAGAAAATAATAATCCAAAAATTCTTTCTAAACAACAACGATCTGATCTATTTTTTACAACATGTAATAATGAAAAAATATTATACTTTTCATTTAATGTAGAGAGAAATTGATGAGATATATAACATTGACATCCAAAACAACCTATCCAATGATTATTATTATTCCATATTAATAGTTTTTCATCCTCATATAATTTTGTAATAATATCTCTTTTATTTCGTAAAACACTTGCAAGACGTATTGAATTTCCTAAATTTTCTTTCTTTGCAGAATCAAAATGCCATAAAGGCAAAACAGGAAGGTTAATATTTCCAAATTTAATTCTTTTTTGGAAAAAAACACTGTCGTGAATAATCACTGCATTTTCAAAAAAATGATATTTATGAAAATAATAATAAGGCAATAATTCACCTCTTCCTGGAAATTCCGATTGAATATAAATAACATTTTGATATTCAACATTTTGTTTTAAAAAATCTTTATTACTATTGTCATCAATAACAACTATTTTATACTTTTCTGGAGAATAAAATCTTCTTATGGAACGAATACATAAATTCCAATACTTGTTTGTTTTTACTGAATTTACATGACGCGTTATAATAAATCCGTATTTTGGTAAATTCATTATTATATTAAATAAAATAAATGTATTATTTTATTTAACTAATTATTCATTATTTTTCTCCATTTTTATATTCTTCATCATCCTCCAAATTCTAATGATTTGGTTTTTTATCTTGCTTTTGCTAGTGCTTTTCTTTCTTTTATTTTTTTTGCTTCTCTTGCTTCTACTTCTCTTGCTGCTGCCTCTCTTTTTTCTTCTCTTTCTACTAGTTCTGCATTTTCTATTGCATTTTCTATTGCTGCTTTTGTTGGATTTTTTTTTGCATCTTCAAGATATTCATTCCATTGTTTTACTTGTACATCATAAGGAACATGGTGTTTTAATCCAAATAACATACGTGTAGAGTTAGTTTTTTTAGCAACAAACGCATCTATAGGTCGATAAAATGGTACTTGTGTTTTTTTTTTAATATTGTAAAGTGTTTGATTTATTATACTTTTATTATTCTTAATAATATCATAATCATTTGATTGTTGGATCCTACGGCTCTTATTATTTTTACGAAGCGCTTTATGAAATATAAAGTCATCACTTTTTGTTTTACCTGATGAACTATCACTTTGTGATAATCTTACAATTTCAGGTTCATTAAGTATAGGTGTAGTATTTGATGTAGGGGTAGGTGTATTAGTAGGTGAATTTATAATACTATTAAATGATCTATTTTTCTCTTTATTAACTATATCGGTAAATAATAAAAGGTCATCTAATTGTTTTTGTGTTATAGTATCTGGAAATTTTTTATATTCTTCTAATAATTTTGTTTTTTCATCTATTTCAATATCAAGATTATCCTTTTCTATCTTTAAATCATGTTTACTAGGGTTATTTACATTTGTACGAACAAGATGACCTGTATAATATTGTATTTGTCGTTGAATTTTGTTTTGTTTTGCCTGCAATTCTTTTAATTCTTTTTTTGTTTTCTTAATTAATTTTTCTTTTGGAGAATCCCATAAATATCCTCCTCCTCGTTTTTGTTTTTGTGTTCGTGAACGTTTTTTACGATGATTTTTTTTAGTTTGAACCCCCATTATATATTATTAAAATATATTTAATAAATCAATATTCATAATATTTGTTTTCTCTGTTTTGGGTATTTTTTTTCCTTCAATTGAATATTTATTAAATTCTGGTCTTTTCAATTGATTTTGTGGTGTATGTTTATGAACAGAACGAGCAATCATTTTATATAATTTAAAATCTTCATATCGTTCATCACCATTCTTTTTATAGAGAACATTTAATCCATTATCATCTTTACACCAATCTACAATTAATCTAACAATAGGAGAACAATCATCCAAGTCCTCTAAATCATTCATATCATCCACAACATAATCAAACATAGAACATGCTAAACGACATAAATCAAAACTATAATTGGGTTCAATTCTTGGTTTTGAATCATTGAAAAATGGTTCACAATTATATTGTGTTGCAGCATCTTCACCCTTTTTGAAACTGTCACTAAACAAAATTTTATTATTTACTTTATAAATACTTCTTCCAAAATCAATAATCTTGAATATTCTTCCATAAGTTGGAATTTTGTAATGTTTTTTATTATAACAATAATACAAATGTTTTTTTTCTGTATGAATATACATAATATTATTTGTATGTAAATCGTTGTGTGTAAATGAAAAACATTTTTGATAAGCAATTAATGTCATTATAATTTGCATCAAAGTAGTAAACCATTCATCCATTGTTTGAATAACTTTATTTAAAATTAAATTGTCAAATGTATCAATACATTTTTCCATACAAATCATATTAACTGGAAACTTGGGAATAGTTGCATAAATGGGTTTACTGGGTATATTATTTGATTCATCATCATCATCATCATCATCATCCTCTTCTTCTTCATCTTGATCTTCTTCTTCATCTTCTTCTTCACCTTCGTCATCATCAAGATCTTCATCCACTTCACTATAAGATGTTCTAGAAGAACATGAAGATTCACTTTTTAAAGATACATTATTTGAATTATCAACATTAATATTTGCATCTTCTAAATTATTGTTTTTATTTTCACATGATTCATCATCAATAAAAACATAATCAAACATTTCATCATGAATAGAAGAAATGGAAATATTCATTTTTTTGCTGTGATTAATATGAATGGGAGGTAATTTATCAAAAGGTTCTAATAAATCATCATCTAGAGAAAATTTTTGTTTGTTGTTATTAAAAAAATCGTATTTTATTAAATAATCAACATCATCTTCAATATTTATTTTAAAATTATTCTTGATTCCAACAAAACTTCCAAAAAAATCAATTCCATGAACAAAATTATAATCGTTTAATAATTTACTAGAAAGAAAAGAAAATAACCCATCTACATATGCAGAATTATTTGTATCATTTATTTTATAATTAATTATATCTTTTTTCTCTACTTGTGTAAATATAGGAAGTGAAAAATCATTTATTTCATTATATTTACCAATCATATACTTAAAAGGATCTAATATAGGAGCAAATTTAATAAAAATAGATGTTTTTATTATTTCATCATTTTTTTTAATAAAATATTCAAAATTATTTTCTTGATTAAAATTTATATCATAAATATATTTTGAATGATTTAAATTAATGCTATTAAAATTGTTTTCATTTAATTCAAAAAAATTTTTGTAAATGGGAATATAATTTTGTATTTCATCAAAATGAAAAATATCATTATTTTTACATTTATCAAATAAAATTGTATTTTTTCTCTTTTCATAATTTAACTGAATCATTTTAGCTAAATAGTATATTATTTATATTATGTTTTAACTTAATTTTTGCGTAATATAATTATAAAAATAGAGATTTATAATTATAAATGACATTAGAGTTGAAAAAATTTGATATGAAAAATATTAGTTTTAAACCTAATGAAATGAAGGCACCTGTTTGCGTTCTAATTGGTAGAAGAGGAACTGGAAAAAGTGTATTAGTTCGTGATGTTCTCTATTATCATCAAGATATTCCAATTGGTGTTGTTGTAGCAGGAACAGAAGAAGGAAATGGTTATTATGGAAAGATGGTACCAAAATTATTTATTCATAATGAATATAATACAACTATTATAGAGAATATTTTGAAAAGACAAAAAACAGTTTTAAAACAAATCAAGAGAGAAATGGAAACATTTAAAAAAACAAATATTGATCCACGATCGTTTGTTATATTAGATGATTGTTTATATGATGGAGCATGGACCAGAGATAAAATGATGAGATTACTATTTATGAACGGAAGACATTGGAGAATCATGTTGATCATCACGATGCAATATTCATTAGGTATTCCTCCTTCTTTAAGAACAAATATTGATTATGTATTTATTTTAAGAGAACCTTATATTTCTAATCGTAAAAGAATATATGAAAACTATGCAGGAATGTTTCCAACATTTGAATCTTTCTGTCAAGTCATGGATCAATGTACAGAAAATTATGAATGTTTAGTTATTAATAATAGTGCACAATCAAATAAATTGTCAGAACAGGTTTTTTGGTATAAAGCAGATATTCATAATGATTTTAGATTGGGAAGTAAAGAATTTTGGGAATTAAGTAAAGATATGAATTCAGATGATGAGGATGAAAAATATGATCCAAATAATACGAAAAAAAGAGGACAAGGACAGAAAATTAATGTAAAAAAAACAAAATGGTAATTAATGTGTTCTTCTATTGGATAAAGTATATTTATTGGTTGTATGCTTTTCTAGTTAATTATTGTCTATTGATTAATATTTTCTTGTTTTCCTCCTTTTTTTATTATTCTTCCTTTTTGTTGTCTTTCTTTTTATTATCTTCTTTTTTGTTGTCTTTCTTCTCTTTTTACGACCACCGTATTCTGCTAATTCTTCGTTATAATATTCATCGTCATTATCTTCATCATTACCGTCGCTAAACCTACTTTTAAAACTATTACTACCCAATGAGCTTGATTCATCTAATAATGGATACATTTTTTCCGTTTTATCTTTAATATTCCTAAAATAATATAATATATTATCCCATTCAGTTGGTGTAAACCTTGTTGTACTGTTATTATTACCCACAAATTTATACATTAATTGATTAATAGCATTATTAGTCATGTCATCATTTTCTTTTATGTAATATATATCTAAATATGTATCATAACTAATCATATCATTTATACAAATAGCTCGTAGGGGGTTATTGAATCGCTCAATGCGACTCGGTCGTGTATCATTTGGGTAAACACAAACTGGTTTACTAAATAAACTAACCCTACTCATATTACCAATCACATGTGTATCTTCATTACATAATTTCTTTGAAGATGGTGTTTTGTCTTTAATACTTGTTTTATGTGTACTACAATAATAATTATATCTTTGAAAATTTTTAATTAACATTCTTATAGTATTTTTTGCTCCAATGTATCTTTTATCGGTATTTACAATTGGATAAAACTTATAACGATCGAAAAACAATTCATCACGTTCAGTATCAGTTATATTATTAGGGTTAAATGTAGTACTATCAGGTAAAAGAGGGTTTCTCTTTAAATCTTCAATATCTTTTCTATATCCAAGTTTTTTTTTCGTCCATTTCAACATATAATAAAGCAATATTAAATTTTATTATACAATCTATTTAGATATGGATTATTCATAAATGTTTGTGGTTTAATTCCTTGTGTCTCATATCCACATAATAAATTCTCTTGTTTAAACTGAGGTATAATTTCTTTAATTACGTTATAAAAATTAAATCTAGATAAAAATCCTAAACCAACTAATTTAACAATATTCATATTTTTAGCAGCCATTGGATTATTTGTTAAAACGAATATTTCTACATTTTGTTTATATAATACTTCAAACATGTATTTTAACCATAAGAAACGATCTTCAGATCCACAATAATAAACAGCAATATCTCTATAATTAATTCCCATAGTATGAAAAGATAACGTATCAATAGGATTGCTTGGTAAAATAATGCCTTCTGCAACAGATAATGTTCCATCCCAATCAAATAATGCAACTTTGGTTTGAATTGTAGAGAAAGACCATTTTAATAAATCAGCAGCATTATACAAAGAAAATCCCATGTTAATAGATCTTTCTGTATTTCTAAAAGATGATAAATATTCGGCAAATTTATTGTTTGGATATTTTTTTAAAAATTCTTTAGTAAAATCTTTTGGTTGGGAATGATTTAGAATTTCACTATTTGGTCTATCAGGAATATAAACAGTATCTACTTTTTTCAACATTGTTTTAAATTGTTGTATAATATCTAATTGATTATCATAAAATCGTATTGATACATTTTTATATTTTACAACCATAAAATATAAAATTATTTATTATTTTATATATTAATTTTATATATTAATTTATTACGTATAAAAAACATTAGTTTTATTACGTGTAAAAAACATTAGTTTTTATTACGTGTAAAAAACATTAGTTTTATTACGTGTAAAAAACATTAGTTTTTATTAGCAAAAGGACCACTTTGTAATAGACTCTGTCCATAATCTGTTTTTCCAACCACAATATTATCTCCTTCAAATAATTCAGACCGAATATCAGATGATGTAATTTCATTTTCGTTTCCTTCATGAATATCCAATAATTTTTTCTCCTGTGTATTCATATTATTAATTCCAATTAAATTTCCTTCTTTATCAATACTTTGTGTAAGTGCCGTACCAGTTTTCTTTGCCTTTTCTATATTTTCTTCAATTGCTTTTTTCTTTGTTTCCTTGACTCTTTGTTCAAAGGCATTCTTTGCAAACGCTTCATTCTTTGTTTTTTCGTGCATAAGTTGATTTAATTCATCTTCCATATATTCAACTCTTCCTGTTTTGTATGCTTCAGGTTCCCATGGCATCCATAACCCAACAGGACCCACATACACATCGTGATTTGGATCAATTTCCCTCAACATTTTACATCTCAATTCTGCTTCTTCTAGAGAAGGATAAACACCTCTAACTTTAAGACCTCTAGTAGATGTTTGGAAATTATATGTAGCATTAAAAGAATTATCTAGTCTCTCTTCATTTTGGTCAATAAATGTTTTATACTCATCTTCAATGGTTGAATTGATCAATACTTCTCTTTCTTCTTTAACAAAATCATTAAAATCATTTGTCAAATCTTCAAAATTCAATTTATATTTATAAGAAACAAAGTTTAGAAATTGTAGAGATTTTTCCATAGACTTGTTAAAATCCCAACTTTTTAAGAATTCTTGAAAATAATACAAGTCTTTATTTTTTATAATTTTTTCAGGAGAAACAAAAGAAACACAAACGAATTTTTGACCTGCGATTGGTTTATCTTCTTCAAGTAGATCAGCATAGACATTTTTTTTAATGTTTTTTTCTTTATTAAGAGTCATATTATAAGTATTTTAATATTATTTAAGTTTTTATTAATTAATAATATTATTATAATATTTTCTAATAAAATATTATAATGTTTGATGTTTCAGAAATTATAAAGAGAATCATTAAGTATTTAGTGGAAGGTTTAATGGTTGCAATTGCCGCTTATGCAATCCCACAACGTTCTCTAAACATGGAAGAAATCACCTTAATTGCATTAACTGCTGCTGCAACATTTAGTATATTAGATTGCTATGTTCCAAGTATAGGCGTTTCCACAAGAACAGGAGCAGGATTTGGTATAGGTGCAAATATGGTTGGATTTCCTGGAGGTTTAGGAATGTAATAATTTTTAATAATATTATTTAGGAAATAAATATTTGTTTTTTTTTGTATATTTTTTATTTTTGTTGATTAGATATGAAATATGAGATTTTAATCTTTTTTTCTCTATTTTGTTTAGATTTATATAGTTGGTTGTATTTTTTTTAGTTGAAGAAGAAACCTTTCGTTTTTTTGTAGATGAATGTTGTTTCATATACTATGGGAGGAGGATTATTTGGAACGCCATTATATTTAAATATAAAATGTTTAATTTTTTCATTAACAATATTAATTATATATTGGTTACCACATCCAAGTACAGTTGCACATAATATTGTAATGGGGTTTTTATTATCAGTGTCTGCATATATTGCTTTAGCGTGGTATGATGTATTGTATAGTTGTAATGATAGATTAAAAGCAACATTATTAGGATGGCTTTCTAAACCATTTAAACCGAAAGAATATTCAGACAATTACGAAAAATTACCATTAAAGTATAAAAAAATAATAAGACGTGTTGATATTGTTGTGTTGATAATTATTTTGATAACATTTTTGTATCCATTTTTTATTAAATAAATAATTTTCTTGATTTACGAGAGAACTTTATTATATATAATATACATAATAAAGAATAAATGATTATTGATTTCTTAGTATAGAATTTTGATTTCTACGTATATTTCTAGTTGTTCTATTACGTGTACTTAGGTTATCCATACGAGTTATATATTCTCTTAATGTAGTTAATTCTCTATATAATGCAGCATCTCTCTCAAGATTTATTTGGGCAACTCTTTGAATACGTTCTATAGAGGCTGCTATTCTTTCCGTTTGTGTTGCTCTTGCTCTTGCTCTTGCAGCATTTAACATTTCATCCATGCCTCCACGATAACTCCTAAATTTTTTAGTTTTAGTGTGTCTCATATATAATATACAAATATAAATATTATTAAATAGTAGGAATAAATTCCCAATTTAATTCTAGACAAATTTTACTCCAAATGGTATCTTGTTCAATTAATTTTTCTCTATCTTTTAGTAAAGGAATTTCTTTTAAATACGCGGTTTCACCAATTAATTCAAACAATTTATATAAAACATAATAATAATGAAGAAAATTAACTCGGTAATCAGGACAATGTTTAGCATAAGGGTATTGTATTTCAATGAAAAAATTACATAAAGTATCTTCTAATTCTTGAGAAATGATGGGTGGTTTGATGCCTAATTTATCCTTGATAAAGTTAATATGTTCATAATATTTATTATAACCTAATTTTTTTAATAATAATTTAGTGTCATTATAGGTTAAAGATTGAATATTGATTCTTTCTTTTTTGATTTGATTTTTTAAATTATCAATGACTTCCATAGGAATTAATGTTGTTTCTTTACCTTGAAATTGTGCCAAAATTTCTTTAAAATGATTAATTTTTTTGTATGCATAAAAGCATACTTCTTTAGGTGGTTCTTTATAAGAAGGTTTATCATTTTCAATTAAATATTTAATATTACGAAAGCAAACATTACATATTAATACTCCTTCATCATCCATAGGAATTAATTCACCTTTAAAACAATAGTTGCAAATATCACTTTGTTGAACAAAGTCATCCATATTAAAACAAGAATTATCAATATTACTCAAATATTTAGAAAAAATATTATTATTAGTTGAATCTATTTTTTCATTATTATTATTAATTTTAAAAAAATTATTTAGCATATTATTTTTATTAGTAATTTCTCCTAGAGAAACTTTTTTTTTATTTTCAAAATAATCAAAAATATATTTAGAATTATCAAGAAAATAATTTAATTTTCTTTTTTGTAAAATATTCATATTTTTTTTAAGTTCAATAATATTATCTTTGATATCCATGACTTGTTCAATTTGTAATTGAATTTCTTTTTTATCATAAGAATTTAATTTTTCTTGTAATAAGGAGAGTTCATAAATCATTATAGGAAGTTTATCATTTTCATCTTTATTAAAAGTATTTAGGAATTCATTGTGTTTAACATCTAGAGAAAAATTTATTTTTTTATCATTTTTAAATTTTTTAATTGGTTTTGGTTTAAATGATTGCATTATATAATATTAATTATTATATTATTTAATTATTAATTTAAATAATATAATTAAATGATAGATGAATTAATAAGTTTAAACAATAAAATAGTTATTGTAAAAATATTAATGGATATGAACATTATTTTAGAGAATGGAAATAATATTTCAATTGAAAATATAAAGTTTCAAAAAATGTTATTTATATATAATGCTGTAAATGATGGATGGTCTGTAAGAAAAGAAAATGATTTGTATATTTTTAAAAAAGGACATGAAGGAAAAAAAGAATATTTTAAAGATGATTATTTGTCTTCTTTTATGGGTAAAAATTTTAATATAGATACATTAATAAAAAACAAACAAGAATTATAATAATATATATATATTGACATCATAATCAATGTGATTTTTATTAGTGATATTAATGATATAAATTAATAAAATATATCATTAATTTATTATTTTATTTTAAATTAAAAATCAGAATTATTTTCTTTAGCAATAATATAAACTATGGGTGGTGGTTTAATGCAATTAGTTGCCTATGGAGCACAAGATGTATATCTTACTGGAAATCCTCAAATTACTTTTTGGAAAGTGACTTACCGTCGTTATACTAATTTTGCAATTGAGTCAATTGAACAAACTTTTAACGGACAGGCCGATTTTGGTCGTCGTGTTACTTGTGTGATTAGTCGTAATGGTGATTTAGCATACCGAACGTATCTTCAAATTACTCTTCCTGAAATCAATCAATACATGGGAAATACTACTTCTCTTGCTTTGGGTGCACAATCTGTTTATGCTAGATGGCTTGACTTTCCAGGTGAGCAAATTATTGCTCAGGTTGAGGTTGAGATTGGTGGTCAACGAATTGACCGTCAATATGGTGACTGGATGCATATCTTGAACCAGTTAACAATGACTGCTGAACAGGAGCGTGCTTATTTCAAGATGGTTGGAAATACTACTCAAATGACTTTTATTACTGATCCTTCATTTTCAGATGTGGATGGACCTTGTGATTCTTTGGCTCCACGACAGGTTTGTGCCCCTCGTAATGCATTGCCTGAAACCACTCTTTATGTTCCTTTTCAATTTTGGTTTAACAACAATCCTGGATTAGCACTTCCTTTGATTGCTCTTCAATACCACGAAGTCAAGATTAATTTGGATTTGCGTCCAATTGATGAGTGCTTGTGGGCGGTTACTACTTTATCTTGCAACAATCAAGGTTCTGCTGCAGTTAATCAGTTGCCAATTGGATCAACTGTTGCTGCAACAATTGCCTATAATCAGTCCTTAGTTGCTGCTTCCCTTTATGTGGATTATGTCTTTTTGGATACGGATGAGCGAAGACGTTTTGCTCAAAACCCCCACGAATATTTAATTACTCAACTCCAGTTCACTGGTGATGAGAGTGTGGGATCGTCATCTAATAAGATCAAGTTGAATTTTAATCACCCTGTGAAGGAGTTGATTTGGGTTGTCCAACCTGACCAGAACGTGGATTATTGTTCATCGTTGTTATGCGATGCATTGTTGTTTAAGGTGCTTGGTGCTCAACCTTTTAACTACACGGATGCAATTGATGCTCTACCTAATGCTATTCACGCGTTTGGTGGACCTCATGAGGTTACTGCAGGAAATTATATTGATGCTCGTGGATTGTTTGATGATGCTGGAGCAGAAAACGCTTGGATTCCTCCTAATTTTACTGGATACTGGAATGGACCTAACGATCCTTATAACGAACCCAACTTTGGAGGACCCAATGTTCCCATTAATACCAACTTGGCAAACAACCCATCTGCTCTTGAGGCTGCCTTAGCAGGAATCGGTGTTGGAAATAGTGTTGGTGTTAGTGGTGCATTTGGTGTGAATGCTTCTGGAGCTCCCCAAACGAACCACAATAACAACTCAAGTGTGTCTGATGCCGGAACTTTTGTTCTTTCGGAGACTTCTTTGGACATGCATTGTTGGGGACAAAACCCTGTTGTGGTTGCCAAACTTCAATTGAATGGACAGGACCGATTCTCTGAGCGTGAAGGTTCTTACTTCTCGTGGGTTCAACCATTCCAATGCCACACTCGTGCTCCAGATGAAGGTATTAATGTGTACTCGTTTGCTCTCCGCCCTGAGGAACATCAACCTTCTGGAACCTGCAACTTTTCAAGAATTGATAATGCGACTCTTCAGTTGGTGTTGTCTAACGCTACTGTGGAAGGAACCAAGACTGCAAAGGTGCGTGTTTATGCTACCAACTATAATGTGTTGAGAATTATGAGTGGTATGGGCGGATTAGCGTATAGTAATTAAGCGGATTGGGTGGAAATATTTATTTACTTGTATATTTATAGAAATAAATAACTTAAATAGTTCATATTATACAATATATAATATGAATACAAATACAAATAAAATTGATTTATTTTTAAATGCAGATGGAACCATCAACTATAACAGTATGAAACCAGAATATTCAACCAATACAGAATTCAATTGTGGTGAAATTAAATATAATGGAAAAATATATCTTGTAGACAACGCAGATATGTGTAGAATTGTAAATTCAAAAAGAACATTTGTATTTATATCTGATGAAGATTATCCATCCTATTCATATAATTATAGACGAATTACCTATTTAGATTTTATTTTTAGCGTTAATGGTGAATATGTATATTTTGTATTTATTAATGAAAATAAAAATGATTTGAGAAGAAAAAATGTAAAAATATATCATCATGCACACAAAACAATTATAAAAAATTATAATATTCTCGTGTATCAAGAAGGACATTATCAAACAATGGGTCAAGACGCAAATATAATGAAAAATCCTATTTGGAAAATTTTGGAAAACGAAAAAGAATATGTATTAATGTATTGTGAAAAGGATACTATTTGTAAATTATGTGCAATAAGTTATCAAAAAATTATTGATTATGAAATTAATGAAAATAATGGGAAAAAATTAACGTGGTATAAACATCGTAATGGATATATTATTACACATCTAACAAATGAAAAACTATTATACATTCATCAAATTATTATGGAATGTTATGGAAACGGAAAAGGAACAAAATTAATTAGTGTAGACCATATTGATCAAGACCCATTAAATAATTCTTATGAGAATTTAAGAATTGCCTCTAGAAAAGAACAAGAAAATAATTCAAAAGGAATCAAAGATGGAACCAAGAGAGAAAGAAAATCATCTGCACAACCTTTACCTGAAGGATTAACACAACAAATGATGAAAAAACATGTTGTGTATTATAATGAATGGTTAGATAAAGAACATACAAAACAAAGAGAATTCTTCAAAGTAGAGAAACATCCCAAACTAGATAAAGTATGGACAACTACCAAATCTGGAAAAGTTTCTCTACTTGATAAACTAAATCAAGCAAATAAAGTAGTTGATGATTTAGAAAATAACATTTATCCAGTAAAAGAAATTCCATCTTTACCTACGTATTTCTCAATGGTTGTAATCAGAGAAAAATATCATTTAGTTTATGAAAAAAGAATGAATGGAAAAAGATTAAATATGAAAATGGTTTTACCAGAAGATTATGATTTGGATACACAAATGGAATTTTTTAAAGAAAAACTAAATGAAAAGTATAAAGATATGGAATTATTTTAAATTGTGTAATTAATTAATTATCTTTCATATATATGAGTAAAGTGTATAAAAGTACTCGTAAAAATTTTATTAAACCACAGTCATATATTAATATTCATAAAACAGAAATATATCCATATGATAAAAAAAAAGATCCTGTAGTATTTGCAAATGTATACTTGGAATTATATGAACAAATTAGAGCAGTAAATGAATTAACTGATGAGGATAAAGAAATTTTATCGTGTTATATTCATCCAAAAACAAAATTTTATTTAAAATTAAATGAATTTTTACAAAACAGTGATGATGAAAAATATATTAATGATTATGTGAGTAATTTTGAAAGTAAAGAACAAGCATATGATTATATTCATAAATTAGATGCAATATTTCAAAAAATTCCTCCTATTTCAAAACCATTTTATGTTTACAGATGTAATAAAAGTGGTATGAAATATAATAATATATTTACACAAGCTAGTTATACTTCAACTACATTTGATGTGAATTATGCTCTTGAATATTGTACCCAAAATGAAACTACTGAAAATACAGATTATACAACCACTATAATTCCATCACATAATAAAGGACAAATAATTAGAATATTTATTCCACGTGGTTATCGTGTCATACCTTTGATAAAATTGCCTCAATTTGGTTATCATTTTAATGAATATGAAATTCTACTACCAAGAGATTGTAAATTCATTAAATATAAATCAAAAGATAATACACAAGTTGTCATGACATATTTAACAAAAGACGTTAAACAAATTGGTAAATCAAGATCAAATAAACTAGATACATTTATACAAAAAACAGTATTTAGAAATGTTAACTTAGAAAGTTATGCATTAGTTTCTAATGAAGAAACGGAAATATTAAATCCAACCCCAAAATCTTTTTTTAGTTTTTTTAGAGGAGGATTAAAACAAAAAACAAAAAAACGAAAAAATAAAAATAATAAATAATAATATTTAATAAATAAATTACATATTATTATTAAACAAATAATTTTGACATATTCATAACTTCTGGTTTATTTATTTCTCTATAAAATAGTTTCTCTACTTGAGAATCATCTCTCAAACGAATTGTATATTCTTGTTGAATATTATTTCTTCCTATTCTACCAAATGCTTGAATAATTTTTTCTTGAGTAATAGACAAATCTTTGGATAAATAACCATGACAGAATTGATAATTTGTTCCATAAATATAATCACTAGATGCAATAATCATGTATAATTTTTGTTGAGATGCCAATCTTTTAATGATTTCTGTATAAGTAATACTTGGATGATTTGTAAATACACCAATTCCCATCAATAATAATACTTTCCAACTATCATCCACATCTTTCAACATCATAATTTCTATAATTGTAAATTCTTCAATATCACTTGTAAAAGTATTAACTATTTTATGAGGGAACCATTTTTTAAGATGAAGAATTTTATTAGGAACAAATGTTTCATTTAATTGAACAGATTGAATCATATTTTTATATCTCTCTATTTCGGTTTCTAATCTAGCAATATTTTTACCATCAGCATTTGTATCTGAAGCTAATTTAACTTTACTATCTTTTCTTTTTATTTTTCCTCCAACCGATTCTTCATTTGTTGCAGTTTGATTATTTTTTTCAGTTAATAATTCCAATTCTTGTTCTAATACAGATATTTTTTCATTAATTGTGTTATTTACTGATATTTTATGTAATATATCTTTCATAACTTGAGAAGGAATATTAGATTGTTGAATATAAAATTTAGCAATTTTCTCTACATCGTTTGTAAGAAATATAGTTGGTCCATCAGTTAATGTAAATGCATCTTTTGTAGTACAATATATACCTGTTTGTTCTTCTTTTGGAGAATCCAATGAAGAAACACTTGTAGTTCTTATTAAATGTTTTTCTTCTTTTTTATCTTGAATTAAAGTTAAACTATTAGATTTTCGTAATGGTGTTCCATTAGTATCAATGTATAGATTAGATTGTATTTTTTTTTCTTTTAATAAAGACAAATGTAAATAGATTCTTTCCCATGAGGATGGATTTGTAGAGACAATTTCTTCTAATAATTCAAGATAATATATTTTAATAGAAGACATTGTTATATCTTCAATCTTTTGAAATTTTAAATTCATTGTATGAGGTAAAACATATTCAATAAATTTCACAATTTCATTTAAATCTAAATATCGCAATAAAGTCATATTATCTTTTATATTTTCAATGATTTGTAATATTTTTTCAGGGTTATTAGTAATAAAATGAGGAACAATAACATAACCAAATTTATTAATAATAGGAATTGACTTTTTACAATCATAACTAACAATATTATGAATGCTTGCTGCTTCAAATTTTGTTTGAAAAGAATCAATTGTTAATCCAATTTCGTGTATTTTTGGAAGAGTTGCAGAAGATAATACAATATTTGGAATTAAATTTTGTTGCCAATTTTCTCTAATAATAGAATGTAATTCGTGTTCTTCATAATCCATAGTAATAGTAGGTTCATCCCAATATGTTATAATATTATTTGCTTGATTAAAAGACAACATATAAAACATTGCTGGAAGATATGATTTTACATCACATATCATTATTTCTACTTTATCACCAACTGAATTATCTACTTTACCGATTCCACCTGTTTTTTTATTTTTTGTATAATCTTTTGCTGCAAAATAGTGTAAACGAATATCTGCAGCACTAGTACATCCAAATGCAAAGGCAATTTTTTTTCCAACAGAAATAGATGATTTTGCCAATGCTAATCCGACGTGTCTTGCAGCACATACAAATATAATTCGTTGTGTTATTTTTTCATTTGTAATTTGGTCTATTTTAAATCCTTCTGATAGACCAATTGGAGATAGAGTTTTTCCAGTACCAGTTGGTGCAATATATAATATTAATTTGGGTTGTGTATTTTTACATACTGTAAATAATTCACGTTGATGTTCATATAATGTCAAATCAGCATATTTTAATAATAATTTATTTTTCTCTATAAATTCTACTGAATTCTTTATAAAATCAATCATATTGATTTCAGTTTCTAATTTCTTCAAAATAAAATCAATAAAACTCATTACATGTCTATTTAACATTAGTATGGACATTGATTTTAATTTATATAGTGTGAAATAATGAATATACCATTGATTGGTTTCTTTATGTGTGAATATATTTGAGATAATATCAAGAAGTAAATATTCATAAATTTCAACATTATTCATTATTTTATCTACATTATTTCTTTGAATACGTATTAAATCTGCTTTTTTAATTTTTGGATTGGGTTTTATATCATGAACAAAATCTGTATATTCATTCATTTGATTAATTTTTTCTAAAAGTAATTATAGAAAAGATAATCTTCCATAAGAAGTGAATATTCTACTTTTAAATAACCAAATAATGATAAATATTTATTATATTTAATATTTACATCGTGGTATCCATTACAAATAAGTGTGAGAATTGTTTTTTCTTCATCTGTAACAGGAACTTCAATAGATTCCCATTCAGATTTGTTGAGTTTTCTTTGGTTCAAGTCCATTTAATAACTTTCTTTTGAATTGTTCTTTATATCATTTACTTTATTTATATCAATTTTTTATAATTAATATAATATCATTATGTAAAATATGATTCCAGATTGTATATTAACTACCACATGTTATAATTTTTTAAATATACATAAATTCTCTAGAACATTCTATGAGTGTATAAATAATATGAAGGAATTATTATAAATCCCATCTTATTTACATATCATTATTGTATTGATACAACAGTCATTGATTTAGATGAGTTGATTTCTTGTAAATGAATTTGAAAATTATAATATTGCAAATAATTTAGTATCAATCAATCCTTATATTAGAAAAGAGTTTAATAAAATAGTAATTTTTATAAAGAACATATTAGATATATGATAACTATTTCATAATTCACATTAATAAATTGAAAGTTTAATAAAATGTAAATATAATAATAAATTGTAATGGAACAAATGTTATTACATACATATCAATTTGTTAATAAAATAAATTATGCTTCACTTAATGAATTAAAAAAAATATTGTTAGTACATTATTGGATTCGTCTTGAAGGAAATATAAATATTCAACTAGAAAAATATAACTTATTTAAAAAGTATATTGAATCAATGAACGAAGAACAAATGATGAATATATTATTAACTAATAAATTGAAATAATAATTTATATAAATAAATAGTATAAAACAAAAAATGGCATTTATTATTTCAATCGAAGGAAATATTGGTTCAGGAAAGAGTACATTTCTCAATTATTTAAAAGAAAAATGTTCTAAAAAAATAATATTTGTAAAAGAACCAGTTGATGATTGGGAACAGATAAGAGATAGAGAAACAAATGAAACAATGTTGCAAAAGTTTTATAAAAACCAAAAAATGTATTCTTTTTCATTTCAAATGATGGCATTTATATCTCGTTTCTCTATTTTAAGAGAAACCGTAAGACAAAATCCTTCTGCTATTATAATTACAGAAAGATGTTTATATACAGATAAATATGTATTTGCCAAAATGTTATTTGAAATGAAAAATATAGAAGATGTAAATTATCAAATATATAATAAATGGTTTGAAGAATTTGCATTAGAATTTCCCATTAATAAAATTATTTATATAAAAGCAAATCCAGAAATATGTTTTGAAAGAATAAAAAAGAGAAATAGAACTGGAGAAAATGAAATTCCTTTGGAATATTTAATCAATTGTGATAAATATCATCAAGACATGATTGAAATATTAACTGATACAACACAAATAATATCTATTGATGGAAATATAGATATTTATGAAAATCCAACAATAATGAAAGAGTGGGAATTATTATGTGGATTATAATAATAAATATTATATAATGGAAACACAAATTCTAGTAAAATGTCCTCATTGTAATGATTCAGTAATCATAGAACAAGTAAATTGTGCAATATTTCGTCATGGAATTTATAAACATAATCTACAACAAATAGACCCTCATATGAAAAAAGAAAATTGTCATGAATTAATTAATAATAATGAAATATATGGTTGTGGAAAACCTTTTTTTATAAAAAAAATAAATAACCAATGGGAAGCAGAAATGTGTGATTATATTTAATAAGATAATAAATGTTTTGAAAGTAGAGAAAATGATTTATATTTTAAGATATCATTTTCTCTACTAGTAGTTGGAAATTCTTCAGCACCATATATATCTTGCAATAATAACCATTCAAATAATCCACCGCAATAAATATATATATTTTTAAATCCCAATTTTTGTAATTGTTTATATTTTATTATTATTTTTTCTTCATCCTGACAATTTTTTCCGTATATTACAATGGTTATTTGAAATGATTTATTATTAATTAAATCATTAATATGATTTTCTTCTTTATTTGCAAGAATTGTATTTTGAATGAGACAATTTTGTTCATTTAAATCCAATGTATTGATAAGTATAGAGAAAGGTCTTTGATTTTTACAAATAAGTTGGATATCTTCAAAACTAACTTTTTTAGGAATTGTATTTCCCATATTTAATTAAATTGTATATTACTATTTAATTAAATTTTACTATAATTTCTACATTTTCTTTTTTAATACTTTTTGTTGCAGATACTGATAATTCTTCTCTTTTTTTTCTAGATTTATTTAATGAATTATTTACAACAACTTCTTCTTCTTGTTCTTGTTTAATTAAATATTTTCTTTTACTTGTGCTATTTCTATTATTCATATCATTCTCTATTTCTTCATAATTTTCTTCAATATATTTAATTATATCATTTTCTAATGTCCATTTGAAGAAATTTAATTGTCCTATTGTTGTTTCAATAAATGTATCTTCTTCATAAGGAATACTTGTTCTTTCCCATCTACAAAACGGATCAAAATTCTTCTTTGAATACGCTTTTAATTTTAATTTGTAATCTTGATATACTTTAAATCTTCTTTCATCACCATTTGAATCAATAATATTATATAATGTAAAATTCTTTTTTGCATAATTGGTTGCAAACCAATCCACTATACGTAGAGAAATTTTTGTTTCTCCTGTAATTATTTTTAAAATCTTGTTTAAATTATCATCTTTTTTATAAAAATCTAATAATGTATTTAATAATAATTCTTTTTGGGTATTATATTTTACTAATGACATTATTTGGATATATATTTGGATATATATTTTTTATTTATATACTTATATATATTATTCATTATTTATAAATTATTTGGAGATTTTTTGTAAACTCAAATGATTCTTTTTTTATTCTTCTTCGTTTCAAATTACATTCTAAACATGATAATAATATATTATCATTATCATGTCCTTTATCATTATCAATTCTATCTAACGTCCATTGTTTTGGTTCTCTACAATATTCATATAATAAACACATTATTTGATGACAATAATTACATTGTAAATTTTCTTTTTCCATCTTATTAATTATTTCTTTAAAAGAAATAAATGTTTCATTATTATACATTTTTTTTAATATATCTTGTTGTTTGTAAGAAGATATCTTTTTCTTTATTTGTTTCTCTACTAATTTACAAATATCTGTTTTTTTTTCATTTAATACAATTAATAAATTATTTAGTTGTTCTTCTTCAAGTAGAGAATTTGATTCTTTGAATGGAATAATTGGTTTCACAAATTGTTTTACTTTCTCTACTTTTTCTACTTTTTTCATTTGATATCGTTGAGATGTTCCTTCAATATTAATTATTTTACTCATTTATATAATATATGGATTTTATAACATTACAAAAAGAAACACGAAAAGAATATTTATTAAATACATATTTTAAAAATTAGGGTTAGTATTTACAATACTTTGAAAATAAATCTTATAAAAATAAATAATTTAAAGATAGTTTAAATATTTTATTTGGGGATCTGGGATTAGCTCATTTGGTAGAGCAATTGATTGTAGCTCAAGAGGTAGCTGGTTCAATTCCGGCATCCCAGAATCTTTTATATTGGCAAACTTATCAATATAAAAGATATTATAGAATTTTTAGATAAAATCTAATGTAAATATATGGATTCACCACCTTATTCACATAAAACATCTTTAAAAAAACCATTACCATTTAAACCACCTCTACCACCAGATGAAATTATCCCTCCACCACCAATATATTCTCATCCGGATGATATAAAAAATTTTAAAACACCATTAAGACAATCAACACGTAATAAATCAAGAGAACATGAAGAAATTATATTACAAGACGATGATGATTTAGAAAATGATGATTTAGACGATGATATTGCAGATATTTTTTTACAATTATCATTAGGTGATAGTAAAAAAGATAAACAAGTTCAAAAACAACAATCTATTATCACACAACCACCAATTATTATTGCTCCTTCAATATTACCAGAACTACGTAAAGAAGAAGAAGAAGAAGAAGAAGTTATGGTAAATCCAGATGGTTCTATTACGTTTGTAAAATCAAATATAATTACAACATGTTTAAAACAAATTATATTTGGTTTAACAAGACTACCTGTAGTTGCAATATTTAAAATAAGTGGTGTGGTATTTATTAAATTAATTTATTATATATTGAAAGCATTTACAACTATTTATAAAATACCATTTGTTGGTAAACCAATATGTATAATAATTATAATATATTTATTTACTAATAAATTTACGAGTCCATTAATGTATTTTTTAATTGAAGTATGTACATATTTATATAATTTAGGTCCTGATATAGGATTTAATAAAGCAATAAGATTAACATTAGATTTTGCAAATAGTATTGGAGTAATGTATTTAGTAAAATCTCTTGCATATTTTTACGGAATAGTTGATACACTCATTGAAAGAATATTTGTTAATGCTTTGACAACAATTACAAGTGGTTTTGATTCTATATTAAGAAATTTATTTTCAATTTCTACTCTTCAAGAACAAACAATAAATTTATTACAAGAACAAGCAATAATTATTAAAGAGACAACTATTCAACAAAGAGAATATATAACAACCCAAATATCACTGAAGTTAAAAAATTCTTTATTAGAAGCACTAATGGACAACAAATTCTTAGCAATATTGGCTGCTCCTGCAATTGCAGGAATAACTACTAACGTAAATGAACAATTATCTAAAATGGCATTAGAATTTCAAACAGAGATACAAAGTACATCAGAAAAATTGTTACAGCAACTAACTCTTAAAGAATCACTTGAAATGAATAAATTTGAATTTATACAAGATCAATTAAGTGAGATTTTACTAGAAAATTTAGCAACTAGAGATATTGTTACAAATAATTATCAACTAATGATTGAAAATGGTGATAGACAATTAATCCAAGAAGACTATATAATGAAACTATTATCTGATGTAGAAGATACAAAATCAGTATTAAATGTTATAACTTTAAATACAGAAAGAAATTTACAAATCTCTCAAAAACAATTGGATCGTATTGAATTTCTACAACAAATAGTATCACGTATAGAGAACGAACAACGATTATCTGATGATCAATTACAACATTGTATACAATTATTATCAGAAATAAAAGGTGAATTACCCTATATAGATAAAGGGAATCCTCTTCATAAAATGATATTAAAAACATTACAAGTAATTGCTACCTATCCAATGAATCCAATACAACGCTTTAATCAACGAGCAATTGGATATGGTGGAAAACATACACGTCATAGACATAGAAAACAAAATATTATTAATTCATTATTAAAATCATTACGAAATAAGAAATCATTACGAAATAAGAAATCATTACGAAATAAAAAAAGATTACGAAATAAAAAATCATTACGAAATAAAAAATGTAAGATCTAAAACTTTATTATATATTCTTTTCTTTATATATTATTTATAAAGATATAAGATTATCTCTTGTATATAAGTAAAATGACAATGAAATCGGATGAATGTATTGAATTAAAAAATATTCAATATAAATCAATGTTATCAGGAGGAAATATTATTATTGATTCAACAAATGTAAGTGATTTTAATAGTTTGGATAAATTTTTAGAAGATAATAATTTACAAAACTTGAATGAAAATTGGGCAAAAATAGATAATAATACAAAATATAAAAAGTTAGTTGTCTTTGCAAAAAAATATGTTGAAACAAATGGTTTGGATGAAGAAGTATTAAATACATTAACTCTTTTTTTAAAAGATTCATTAGATAATAAGCAACTACAAAGAGTCAAAGATGTTCAATATGATAAAGTTAATAAAGAAATAAAAGATATACCTCCATTGACATATAATGAAGAAACAAAAATATTTAGTTTAAAGATAGACAAAAATCGTATTCATACATTAAAAAGTTTACCTCCATGTAAAAACGCTACTATGAAAAATAAATTAATATAAATAAATAATGATATTTATATTAATGAATTATATTGATGATGATTTCTCTACTTTATTAGAATTATATTATGATTTTATTGAATTAAATCCTTCTATAATTAGCGATCCAAATTTTGAAGAAATAATAACTGATGAAGTTTTTTCTTTATTAAAAATGTCATTCAATGAAGATAATGATATTATTGAAGAATACATTATGGATTTAATAGAAGAATCTTTACCTTTATTTTATGAATTCATTTATCCTTCTAGACAAGAAAAAAATACGTATTGTAGAGAAGTATCTATGGAAGAAAAAATGATTATAAATGATAATTTAGAAAAAATAAATAACATTGAACAACCAGTTCAAAAAACACCTGAATGGTATGATTTTAGAAATAATATATTAACAGCAAGTAATGCTTATAAAATTTTTGAAAGTCAAGCACAACAAAATTCATTAATTTATGAAAAATGTATAACAAAAATAAATGACAATAATTTTGTAAATATAGAAAGTTCTCTACATTGGGGTCAAAAATATGAACCTTTATCTATATTAATTTATGAAAATACTTACAAGACTAAAATAAAAGAATATGGATGTTTAAGACATGATAAATATTTATTTCTTGGTGCATCTCCAGATGGAATTAATGTAGATTTATCTTCAAATAGATTTGGTCGTTTATTAGAAGTAAAAAATATAGTAAATAGAGAAATTACAGGCATTCCTAAAAAAGAATATTGGATACAAATGCAATTACAAATGGAAACATTTAATATTGATGAATGTGATTTTCTAGAAACAAAATTTATAGAATATACAGACGAGTTAGAATTTATTAGAGATTCTGATGATAATATTTTTATTAGTAAAGAAGGAGAAAAAAAAGGGATATTTTTATTTTTTTTAGACAAAAATTCTGGAAAACCTAATTATATATATTCTGATATTAACATGTCTTATACTGATTTTGAAGTATGGTCTCATTATAAAATAGAAGAAACATTGAAAGAAAATGAACAATATATTTGGGTAAAACAAATATATTGGAAATTAAATGATATTAGTTGTATATTAGTAAAAAGAAATAAAAAATGGTTCCAAGACATGATTCCTATTATATCAAATTTTTGGGATATTATAAAAAGAGAAAAGATTGATGGATTTGAACATAGAAAACCAAAATCTAGAATATCTATTTAAAAAATATTGAATAATGAATTATATGACAACTATTGTTTCTTGTTTTATAACGGATGTAAATAATATAAAATTCAGAGATACAAATAAATATTTGGAACTTGGAAGATTAATAATAGATTGTGATATACCAAAAATAATTTTTATGAATAAAGTTTTAATTGATTCTATCAAAGATTATAATAGAGAAAATACTATATTTATTCCTTTTGAAAAAGAGGATTTATTTTTTTATAAATATAAAAATGATATTACTAATTTTTATGTAAGTGGAAATTCCGATAAAGATACGTTGGATTACATGTTGCTACAAAATAACAAACCTGAATTTTTACAAAAAGCAATTGAATTAAATCATTTTCATACTAACCAATATGTTTGGGTAGATTTTGGTATATATCATATGATGAAATTACCTAGAGAAAAATTTATGGAAAATATTTGTAATTTAAAAAATAATAAATATGAAAATGTACGTATTGCTTCTTTAAAAAGTCCATTACTTTATAATAATCATAAAGATATATATAAAAATGTTGAATGGTATTTTGCAGGCAGTGTTGTTGGTGGTTCATCTCAAAAATTATTGTTATTTGCCGAAAAATGTAGAGAAAAAATAAAAGAGGTAATTAGAGAGAAAAAATTATTAATGTGGGAAGTGAATATTTGGTATTTAGTATTTATGGAAAATAAAGAATTATTTGATATTTATTCGTGTGGACATAATAATACAATTATAACTAATTATTAAAATGCAGGAAGTTCTAATATAGAACCAGGTTGTGCACTTAAAAATAAATCTTCTTTTGTTCTATAATAACCAACTCTTATACCTGGATCATTTGAAACAGGTGGTAATGGTTTTATAATATTTATATCAGGTTTGAGATATCTATCGTGATAAAAATCACCACAAAATTCAGCAGGAATACATGTTCCTTCATCAGGATTTTTAAAATATTTTAAATTATTGGTAATTTGTTCATAAGAACCAACTGGAAAAATAGGATAATATATCCAATCATGTGAATAATTATCTGAATTTACTATTTTGGTTTTATTGATAGGAAAAGAATTTAATAAATGAGTATCAGTAGAATTGATATTTTCATAATTTTCTCTACATTTAGCAATAGAAGGAATCATCCTTGCTAAAGGAAGAAACATGATTGCTATTAAAATTATTATAAGAGATATAAAACCATAATAATTTTTTAACATATATATTATTATTATTTTATTAGTAAGTAAATAATAATAACAATTTATTTGTGTGTTTCAATTGTATATTCATTTGATTCTTCCAAAAATATAGACACTTTATCATTATGATTATTTGTTTGTAATTTAACAAAATCTAATGGATTGCTAATAATAATACATTTTTCTCGTGCTCTAGAAATTGCGGTATAAATGCTTTTTTTATCAATTATGTTTTGTCCTGGTTGAATTATAAATACTACATTATCATATTGACTTCCTTGAGACTTATGAATTGTTGTACAATAATTTAACTTGAAACTTTCATATAATATCTCTACATCTATATAAGTAGGTTTATCAACATCATTTTTTCCTGAATATTGTATTATAACTTTTTTATTTTTATAAGATAAAATAATCGCTTCTTCACCATTTGCTCTCATATTTTTTTCGTCGCTATAATCATTTTCACAACGAATAATTTTATCACCAATACGAAAAATATAAGGTTGGATAAATCTACTCGTAGATGGTATTTCATTATTATCTTTTGGATTATAAATATCTTGTAATAGTTTATTTAGATTAATAACATTCCATAAAAATTTTTCATTATAATAACTTATAAATTTTGAATTTTCTTTTGTTAAATTATTATTTTGTATTAATTTAATTATTTCTTGTTTTTTTATTTCATCATTTACAATAAATTGTTTTGTAGAAAGAAAAATCATTGTATCATCTGTAAAATCAGTTAATGTGCATATATCATTTGTCATTTTAAAAATATTACGTATTAATTGACCTGTTTTTTGTCTCTTAATTTTTGTTAATGAAACAACATGAAATAAATTACTTTCTATTATTTTATTCAAAATAATTCCAGGACCAATAGAAGGTAATTGATTGGGATCGCCTATTATAATTAATTTTGCTTTATAATATTCACAATTCAATAATAAATCTCTGAATAAAAATGTATCCATCATAGATGATTCATCAACAATAAATACTTTTGGAAAACTATTATAATATTTACATTCATTTTCAGGTTTATCACATTCACTGCAATATTTATTTTTATAATGATGTGATTTACAATCAGATAAAGTTTTATATAAAACTTTATGACAAGTTCCTGAAATCACATCATTATAATATTCTGAACGTTGTGTTCTACTCATATTTACAAATGCAAGACCTGTTGGTGCAATTAAACTAATTGTTTTGGGTGATATTTCTCTAGAAATAGATTCTTTATTATTTTTATATAAACTATAAAAAATATAATTGATACATTTAATTATTTCTGTTTTACCTGAACCTGGAGGACCTGTAATTATAGAGAAATTATATTGAATCGCATTTAATATTGCTTCTTTTTGTTCTTTTTCAAATTGAATATTATTTTTTATTTCATACATTATAATTAACTTTATTAATACTTCATCTGTTGTAGATTTTTCTTCTTCTTCTTCATAATACATACGAATAATTAAATCAGTTAATTTGATTTCAAGATTTAATAAATAGAATGTTGTTTTATAAATATTTCCATTAATTTCTTTATCAATAATTGTTTTATTAATATTATCAATTAATTTTTGATCTAAACAAATAGATTTTTGTGTTGTAAAATCTATAATATCCTTCATATATTTTGATTTCAATACATAAAAAGAATTATTTCTTTTTAAAAAATAACAATAAGACCATGCATATAATCGTGTTGTATCACTTATAAATAAATTATATTCCTTGCAAATATAATCTGCTTTATCATATGTTAATAATTGATATTCTTCTGTAATAAAAAGAAAAGGATTTATTATTATATTTTTTATTTCCAAATTATTATTTTTTGTATTTTTTAATGAATAATGAATATTATACATTTGTGAAATAGTTAATTTACATTTATTAAAAATTTCAAATTCTGGAATAATAAAATTATTTACATTTATTTTTGTTCCTATACATTTATAATTATATTTCTCTACAAATTTTAAAAAACTAAATAATTTTATTCCATCTTTAGGAATTTGAATATCTTCATCATTGGATTGTATATATAATGATTCTTGTTCAGTTGAAAATAATTCATCTATTTTTAGAAATCGTTCATTTATATTTGATATTATATAATAAGCACATTTATAAAATATCAAATCATTTACTTGTAATGACATCTCAATTTAAACAACATGTATTATTGTAAATAATATTTAAATTATTATGTTAATGCAATATTATAATGAAATAAGTTTAGAATTATTGTAATAAATAGAGAATAGAAATGTCTAAGGAAATGTGTGTTCAAAAAAGAGATGGAAGTATTGAACCTATTTTGTTTGATAAGATTTTAAATAGAATAAAAAAACAAGGAAAAGAAGTAAATATTGAAATTAATTATTCTTCATTAACAATGAAAGTGATTGACCAATTATATGATGGTATCTCTACATCAAAAATAGATGAATTGACGTGTGAACAATGTGCAGCATTGTCAACATTACATCCTGATTATAGTATTTTGGCATCAAGAATTTTTGTCAGCAATCATCATAAAAATACAAATTCTTCTTTTACAGAAGTAATGAGATTTTTGTGGGAAAATAAAGATGTAAATAATAATCATTCTCCAATTATTTCAAATGATTTGTGGAGAATTGTTTCTAATAATAGAGAACTTTTAGATAATATGGTTGTAAATGATAGAGATTATCTTTTTGACTTTTTTGGATTAAAAACGTTAGAAAGATCATATTTATTTAAAGTTAATAATAAAATTGTAGAAAGACCACAATATATGTGGCTACGTGTTTCTCTAGGAATACATGGAAATAATTTTGTAAAAGTAAAAGAAACATACGATTTAATGTCTCAAAAATATTTTACTCATGCAACCCCTACATTATTTAATTCAGGAACACATACGCCTCAATTATCATCTTGTTATTTATTGGCAATGGAAGAAGATAGTCTTGAAGGTATATTTAATACACTTCAAGATTGTGCAAAAATATCCAAGTATGCAGGTGGAATAGGATTACATATTCATAATGTAAGATGTAAAAATTCTTTAATAAGAGGTACAAATGGACAATCAAATGGTATTGTTCCAATGTTAAAAGTGTTTAATGATACATCACGATTTATTAATCAGTCAGGAAAAAGAAATGGTTCTTTTGCAATTTATTTAGAAACTTGGCATCCAGATATAGAATTCTTCTTGGAAATGAGAAAAAATCATGGGGATGAAGATTTAAGAGCAAGAGATTTATTTTATGCTTTGTGGGTTTCTGATTTATTTATGGAAAGAGTAAAAAATAATGGAAAATGGTGTTATTTTTGTCCAGATGAATGTCCTGGTTTGTCTGATGTATATGGTGATAAATTTAAAGAATTGTATGAAAAATATGAATCCAATGAAAAATGTATTCGTAAAAAAATAGATGCAAGAGAATTATGGTTTAAAATATTAGATTCACAAATGGAAACAGGTACGCCTTATTTATTATATAAAGATGCAGCAAATATGAAATCCAATCAACAGAATTTAGGAACAATTAAGAGTAGCAATTTGTGTACAGAAATTATAGAATATTCTAATGAAAAAGAAACAGCAGTTTGTAATCTTGCAAGTATTGCTTTACCTTCTTTTGTAAATGTAGAGACAAGAGAATTTGATTATGAAAAATTACATAAAATTACAAAAGTGATTACATGTAATTTAAATAAAATAATAGATATTAATTTTTATCCAACTGAAAAAACAAAAAGAAGTAATTTTCTTCATAGACCAATTGGAATCGGTGTTCAAGGATTGGCAGATACATTTATTTTAATGAATATTAGTTTTCATAGTGATGAAGCAAAAGAAATAAATAAAATGATTTTTGAGACAATTTATCATGCTTCATTGGAAATGAGCAATGAAATTTCTATAGAAAGATTGGAACATATAATTAAAGTAAAAAATTTATTCTCTGATGAATTACAATATATTTTCCAAAAAGTAGATAAAGATGACTACTATAAAGATTTAAGTGAATTTTTAGAATATCCAACAGATCCAAATGTTAAAATTATTTTGGCGGAAATGTTGTTACAACCACGTTATTGTGGTTCATATAGTTCTTTTCTAGGTTCTCCTATTTCACAAGGCAAGTTTCAGTTTGATTTATGGGGTATTACACCTTCTACGAAATATGATTGGGTAAAATTAAGAAAAGATATAATGGTATTTGGTATTCGTAATTCTCTACTTGTTGCACCAATGCCAACTGCTAGTACATCACAAATTCTTGGATTTAATGAATGTTTTGAACCTTTTACAAGTAATATTTATAGTAGAAGAACATTAGCAGGAGAATTTATTTTGCCTAATAAATATTTAATGAGAGAATTAATTGATTTAGGATTATGGAATGAAGAAATGAAAAATAATATTATTACAAATAAAGGTAGTATACAAAATATTGATTGTATTCCAAAAGAGATAAAAGATAAATATAAAATAGTTTGGGAAATACCAATGAAACATTTAATTGACATGTCAGCAGATAGAGGAGCATTTATTTGTCAAAGTCAAAGTTTGAATCTTTGGATAGAAGACCCAAATTATTCTACTTTAACATCAATGCATTTTTATTCTTGGACAAAAGGATTAAAAACAGGAATTTATTATTTGCGTAGAAAAGCAAAACATCAAGCACAACAATTTACAATTGAACCTGAAAAAGAAGAGAAAAAATGTGATAATTGTTCTGCTTAAATATATATATCTTATATATTATGAAAATTATATTGTTATTTATCATTCCATTTACACGCAACATAATTAATATTTTGAATGATATTAATTATGAATATAGATTATATCCTAGATGGATTAAAAGAAGAAATGGTTCTCTGATAGAATGTAAAACAGATGAGGATTGTTTGTTTCCTAGTGCTTGTTGTAATCATCCATTTATTCCTTTTGAATATTGTTGTAATGGTTGGAATCGTAGAGAAATGAAATATGCATATAATTATAATTATATAAAAAAATAAATAGATACAATGAAATGAATTTTTTATTTATTTTATTTTATTTAGTAAATACCGAACAAATAATAAGAAATGGAAATATTCCTTCTTGTAGAAATTGTAAATATTATAAAACCGAATTTTATAGTGATGCTTTTGTTTCGCCTATAAATAAATGTAAAAAAACTGGAACAAAAGATATCTATACAGGTATTATAGAATATGATTACGCTGATTTATCTAGAAAAGATGAAAATTTATGCGGATTCAAGGGTAAATATTTTGAACAAGAAAAAAATATGAATCTTAAAATGTTAAAATTCTTGGTTGTGAAAAATATTCCTGTTTTAATTATTTTATTTATTTCGTGGTGTATAATTACTATTCCAAATTATATATATAGATAATATAATGTTTAAAAATATATCCAATTTTTATAATGTAAATGATTATTTATATATATTAAACGCTGCAATCATTGTTGATCTAATTGTGATATATTTATCAAATATAAATTATATTAAAAGCGTTTCATTAAAAAAATGGTATAGATTATTTGGATTATCTGCATTTATTGCAGATGTATTTTCTATTATAATTGGAATCATATTGGCAAGATTTTTTTACAGTATGATATTTAAAAAATATTATTTAATTTTATTTATTATTCTTGCAGTAATAATTCAACTCATTCATGATTTATTATTTTATAAATTATTTTCTTTAGTAAAAAAAGGAACAAATAAAATGTTGGATGTGTTCAAAGAATATGCAAATGAAATGTCTTATAAAATATTAATAGCAGATGCAGAAATGATTATTTCTACATGTATAATTTCATCTATATTAGCAAATTTTTCAATAAACATAAATATATTTTTATTTATTATTTTATTTTATCTTTCACAATATTTTATTTACAATTAATTAATTAATTCTTTTAGTTTTCTATTATAGTCAATAATATCTATATTATATCTCATCATATAAAAGCACCGAATACAAATTACAACATCATATAAAGCATTGTGTAATTTTTCTTCGTTGGGTAATACACCAAATAAAGTTTGATATAATATAGATAGTTTGGGAATTTTATAATAAGAAACACCTTTATAATTAATTCCAACATTTTTCCAAACAGATTTCCCTTGTATTGCTGTACAGTAAAATTTATTACTAAAATATATTTCTTGAATATAATCATTAAATATAAGATATTTATCATTTGGTATTTTTCTTAATCTATCCATCTCTACAAGAAGTATATTTTTATCAAATTGTACATTATGAGAAACAATAATATTTGCTTTCTGATAATCTTTCATAAATGTATGTAAAACTTTATCAATGGTATAATTATAATCATAACGATATTTTCTTGTTTTTCTGCTCTTGATTCTTCGTGTTTTTCCTTGTGTAATATCTAATGAAATTTTATGAATTAAATAACTAGTATCCGATATTTCAACACCATCAGGCAAACGAATCATTTCATTAACCACTTTGGCTTTATTTGTTAAATTGTCATATAAAATATAAGATAATTGAATGGCGTGAGGATAATCCTTTTCATTAGATGATCCAAACATCATTCCATTTTTATAAATAGTTTGTATTTCATAATCCACCCAAGAATTTTTAGGCAAACCACTTGTTTCAAAATCAAAGGTTAGCACAAATCGCTCATTTGGTGATATTGCTTTAACTGCATTTTCCAAAGGCACAGCGTTTTCCAAAGGTACTACGTTTTCCAAAGGCACTACGTTTTCCATTTCCATTGTATTGTTTGTCTATTTATTTTATAAAAGTTTGATTCAATTTTTTTATAAAATAAATATGTTAATTTCTTTTAATAAAAAAAGAATATTCATTATCTAATAATTCATTATTTTTATCAAAATAATTTTCATAATTATAATTATACAATGAATTATCTTCTAATTTTGTTGTTGAATTAAAAATATCAATATTATTTTGACAGCATATTTCTTCAAATTGTGATTCTGCATTAAACCAATAATTATTATTTTCTTGTTTATATTTTCCATATGTTATACCTAATATATGAATTTTATCCATCAGTTCTCTTTTCATAAAATAAATTATATTTTTTCTTAGAGAAATAATATAATTACCATTTTTAATATAATTCTCTACTTCTTTAAAAAATGTTTCTTCATCCTTAATTCTTAATAAATAATCTAGTTGTTTTGAATTTACAAAACTATTTATTTTCATTTTATAATGAGTGCGGTTTTCATTAAATACTATATTCATAAAATGTGTTAAAGAATTTATAGAAATAATATCTGTATTTTTATTTATTTTATAAAATAAATTTTTAATATATTCATAATTTAATATGGAATAGTCAAATTGAATCATGTCTTTTAACACTGTATCTGTTCTAAATCTTAGAACAAAATCATATTTAAAGTTATGTTTATTTTCATATTCTTGTATATTTTTAAAAGACAAATACATTTGATAATATTCAATGATTGATCCTGAATTAGTTAAATATGATTTCCAATTACTATCAATATCAATATTATTTACTAATTCATCTCTCAATTGAATCCAATGATTATCATTTTTATCAAAGATAACAAATGATTTTAAATTATCTTTTAATGTTTTTTCAATTAAATTTGTGTAATAATCAACATTATCTGTTATTTGAATTACTGAAAAAACATGATAATTTTCATTTAAAATTACATTTTTTTTAAATAATTGTATTGTTGAATTACATGTTCTTATTTCTCCTGTATAAATAATTGCAATTTTTTTCATAATAAACAATTAATTAATTAATTGTTTATTATATTTTCATATATAAATATATGATGTCTTTTTTACAACCATTAAATATATTCATAATTATAATTATATGTTTTGTATTATTTACAACTTTAGGAAGTTATAAAGAAGGTTTTACTGAAAATAGTAATGATATAAATATTAATGGAATAGAAATAAAAAATACATTATTTACAGGAAAAAATGGAAATACAGCTAGAATATTGAGTAATAATGGAAATTATGTTATTATTATTACAGACAAGTCAGGAAAACAAACAAAATATACATTTTCTTCAAAAAATAGTGATTATACTGTCTCTACTTCTGTTGAATCATACGATTCACCTACATCAACAAATTTTATTAAAAATACATATAACAAAACAATATTTTATGCACCAAATGGTTCAACTGCCGAAATAATTAAATTAAATGGTACAATTGTAATTCAAATTAGATATTCCAATGGGAATATAGAGACATTTACACAAGACCAAAATTATTCTCAACCAACATTTTATCCTAATCAAGCATCATATTCTTCTACATATTATAATCAATTAAATAATCAATCAATGAATAATCAATCCATGAATAATCAATCAATGAATAATCAATCTATGAATAATAATATTCCTACGTTTAATAATGATTATGATTATTCATCTTCATTGCCTCCTGCAATTCCTGCAAGTCAAATTCCATTGGGTCAAGAAGATTTATATATTTTAAAATCAGAAATAGTTCCTCCAGTATGTCCTGCACCGATTACAGCCTGTCATCATAAAACAGATAAATGTGCTCCGTGTCCTCCTTGTGGAAGATGTCCTGAACCTAATTTTGAATGTAAAAAGGTGCCAAGTTATAAACCAAATAATATGGATTTACCCCAACCAATGATAAGTCCATATTCTACATTTGGAACATAATTATGTCATTTGAAATGTATTTGTTTTTTGGGTGTGAGGAACAATTTTTATGATACATTTTGTTTTTTTTCCGTATAAAGGTTTAGAACAACCAATTTCTTTATTTGTCATTTCATTGCAATTTCTAGCACGGAAATGTTCATATCGTTGTCTTACATCTTCATAAGATAAGTTTGATTTTTTATGTAGCATTTTATTAATTAATTCGTGTAATTTATAAACATATAGAGAAAATGTATATCTATTTTTCATATTTTTTATTGTAATAGGTAATTCTTTATAATTTTTGACCAAATTTTCTCTACATTTTTTACAAGGCAATATATATTTAAGATTCAACATAAAATTTAAATAATGTTTTTTATTTTCTTCAGTAGGATTTACAGGATAGTTAAAACTAATAATATGAAGAAAATGCCAAATAGCAGGACCCCAAATAGATGTTAAGAATCCATTATTACTATTAAAATCTTTTTCATTATACAAGTTTTTGTGTGTTTTATTTTTTATATTTTTATTGCGTTTTGTTTTATTCGTCATAATATTCTATAGAAAATAACAATTTCTATAAAAATACCTATATATTTTAGCAAAATAAACACCTTTAAAGGTGTGTTCATTTAGGATAATTTACAAAGTGAATTATTATTGATTTATATCTTTTATCGTTCAAAAAAAAAACAATATATATACATTTATATATATGTATTGTATTCGTGATACAATTATTGAATTAGTAAGAACCTATTCATTAACTGATATGAATATGATTTTATTAGTAATAATATTAGGAGTGATTGCTATTATTGCAGTATATTTAATTTATGTTAAAATTGTAATACCCAAGTTAAAAGACATTTGTAAATTAAATAATTAATTATTTCTTCGTTTGAAAATAATACAAAAAATAATATATAATTATATGTCGTCAAATTCTTTAAAAGAGTCTATTCCAAAAATACAACCAATAAGCAGTATAAAAATGATGGTTATTTATATATTAATAATAATTGTAGTTGTATTTGTATGTTATTATGTTTATATTAAATTTTTTTCACCTAAAATTGCCGAATTATACAAACCCAATAACGAACAAATGCCTAAATGGGGTTCATCTACCTCAAGTAATGAAGCAGAATTGTTATTTTTCTATGCAACATGGTGTCCTTATTGTAAAAGTGCAAAACCAGAATGGGAAAAAGTAAAGAAAGAATATGAAAATAAAACTATTAATGGTTATAAAGTTATTTTTGTTGATGTGGATTGTACAACTCCTAATAATGAAACGAATAAATTAATGGATACATATAATGTGGAAGGATTTCCTACAATTAAGTTAAATAAAAATGGAACACAAATTAGTTATGATGCAAAGGTACAATCTGATCGTTTAATTGAATTTCTTAAAACTGCGTTATAATAAAATTCCAGATTTTCTTCCTAATTCATAAAAATAAAGTCTTTCTTCTTCGGAGTAAAACATTCCAATAATACTTTTAAATGACCATTGAATAGGAATTGATATTTCATAATATGGTTTTGGTTGTTTTAATATTTCATTTTTGAGTGAAATATAATTAGATACTATAATTATAATATTATTAAAAATTGTAATTATATAATCAACAACATTTGTTTTTTCATTAACAATTGTTATTTTTTTTAAAGTGTTGTAATTATAATTTATACCCAATATTTCTTTTTCTAAACTATTTTTTAATGATTCATTCTTTAATAATTCATTCTTTAATAATTCATTCTTTAATGATTCATTCTTTAATGATTCATTCTTTAAACATTCAAAAATAGGATAATTACATAAAATTCCTCCATCTATAAAGCATTCATTATTCTTTATCAAAGGACTCATTATTAATGGTAATGTTGAAGACATATAAATAGCGTCAATAACTGGTAAGTCAGGTGTAGTTATATGAGATAATTCTTTTAAAACAAATTGATTTATCTCTACTGTATAAAAAAATAATTCAATTGATGTAAGTTTATATAATTCTTTCATGGTTATTTCTGTAGAGAGTTCAATAGTTTGAAAAAATGGTTTAAATAAAATAAATGCAGAATCTTTATTATAAATACCTTTTGAATCATAAATATTTATTATTTGATTCATATTTATTTTATATGTTTCGTGAAAAGGTCGTTGTATAATATAATCTTTTATTACTTCATTAGATACACCTAACTTATGAAAGCAAATAAATAACCCAATAATAGACCCAACAGATGTTCCATAAATACTTTTTATATTTTCTATTTTTAAAATATTTGATTCAAATAACTGATGAATTGCTCCTATTCCTGCAATTCCTGAAACACCTCCACCTGATAAAACTAAATGTTTAATATTCATAAAAATAATAAAATATAAATTTTATATAAAAATAGTATAACTTGTTTATACATTTTCTTTCATAATATATGGCAAATATATTTACATTAGATAATATTAATGATTTTTCTGAAAAAATAAATTTAGATGAATTATACGAAAAAAAGAAACAATATGATTTACACCGATTGGAATTATATAATAAAATATTAAATCGTATTCATGTTAAAATTAAAACTACATCTAAACAAAAAATAAATGAACCATTTTGTTGGTTTGTAGTTCCTGAAATAATTATTGGTGTTCCAAAATATGATCAAGGTGATTGTATTGGTTATTTGTTTCAAAAATTAAAAGATAATGGTTTTGCTGTTCAATATTATCATCCAAATACATTATTTATATGTTGGAATCATTTTGTTCCTAGTTATGTAAGAAGTGAATTAAAGAAAAAAACTGGACTTGTAGTTGATGAATATGGAAATAGAATAAATGAAGAAAAACCAGATATTATTAAAAAAGAAGTTGCAAATGATATTTTGTTAAATACTGGAAAAAATCAATCTGTAAATGATAAGAAATATACACCTATTAATAAATATAAACCAACTGGAAATTTTATTTACAATAAAGAACATGTTACTAATTTAGAGAAAAAATTATTATAATTACATGTCTTATAAAATAATTGTTGCAAGATACAATGAAGATATAAATTGGTTAAATTCTGAAATATCCAACTGCATTATATATAATAAAGGTAATAAATTAAATATTGAAAATGAAATATTATTAGATAATGTAGGTAGAGAAAGTGAAACTTATTTAAATTATATTATACAAAATTATAATAATTTACCTGATATTGTAATATTTACTCAAGCTAATATTGCCGATCATAAAGGATCAAATGATATTAATTATTTATTAAATATAAAAAATGAAGCGAATCAACACACAAAATCACAAAATTATAATTCTCAATTTGATAATAATTGGAATAGTTGTTGGAAATCTGATTGGAATTTTAATAATGGCGTATATTATTTAAAAGACAATTATAAAAACAATTCACCTATTTTATATATAGATTGGTTTAAACATTTTATTCAAAACGAATATCCAAACCCTATCAAGATATATATGAATGGTATTTTTGCTGTTGATAAAAAATGTATATTAAAACATTCTATAGATTATTATAAAAATTTAATTTTACAAGTAAATCATCATATAAATCCATGTGAAGGACATTTCTTTGAAAGGTCATGGTATTATATATTCAATTAAATATTAATTAAATATTATTATTTAATTAATAAATGTTTTATGCATTAATCAATTATATATATAATATTTTTAATAAAAATATTATAACATTTTCTTGTTCACCAACATTAACTAATTTATTAGATATAGAGAATAAATATATTCAAGATTTAAAATCCAAATACCCAAGTTTATATTTTATAAAAAATATTCAAACATTTATTATTGATATTAATAAAAAATATTATATTAATGTAAAAAATCATTCATTAATGATATTTCCAAAACAATCCACAAATCATATTCTTTTTATTCAAGGAAATAGTATTGGTTCTTCTATTTGGTTTGATAAAGGAGCACAATTAGCAGAAAAAGGATATATTGTTCATTGTATTTCTCTACCTGCTTTTGGTGCTTCTACTGTATCTAAAAAAATATTAGATTTTAATCCAAATGAAATTCTTATTTTTTATAGTAATTATATTGCAGAATATATAATAAATAATATAGGAAAAAATAATCCACCACAAATTATAGGAAATGCTTTTGGAACTTTTGTAATTAGTTTTTTTGCATTAAAATATCCTCATTTGTGTAAAACAATTACCCATGTAAATGAAAATATAATCAATCGTTTGTGTAAAAAAGTATTTTTTAATGTAGATTTTTCAAATTATGTAAAAAAAATAGGATATATTATCAATTACTTTTATTTTACTTATTATAGATTCAATAATGAAACAAACTTATTGTATTACATGAATATTGTAGAGATGACATGTAGAGATATTTTTGGTGAATTGGTTATATCAAAAATAACAAATTATAAACCTGAACCTATTTCTATTTTATATGATAAAAAAGATAAATTAATATTATTTCATTGTAATGAAAATTTATCAGTTTTTTATAATGAAACTAATGAAAATAATGAAAATAATGAAAATAATGAAATTATAAAAATAAAAACAGAAAATAAATCAAATTGTGATAATTTTTTTGATGATTTATTAGAAATAATTAAAAAATAATTATATTTATTTTTTTCCTTTTCTATTAGAAAAATAACTATAAATAATGAAAATAAAAAATAAAATTACCAAAATAATTATTGAAACATTTATTATTTTCATTAAATTACAATAATATGAATTATCTGTAGAATTGCATGTTACAACTGTTCCTAAAATGCCACTAATTCCTGAACCAAATATTCCTCCATTAGATGATGATAATGATGATTTTTTTGTTGTCATATATATTATAATTATACAATTAAATTTGTATTGCTTGGAATTATTTCTCTACAATAACAGCAAGAATTATGATTTGTTTGTCTACATCTTTGATAACAATCATTACAAATGCTATGACCACAACGAAATGGACTAATAAATCTTGCATTAGATATTTGATTTAAACAAATTGGACATTCTTGTAAAAGAAAATTTATCATCTTTAAATAAGATTCATGTCTTTGAATATGAATATAAAATGGAACAGTCCCATTAGTATTAAATTCGTCATATACAGTTTGACAACTTTGAGTATTAAATGACATATTCATATCATAACCAGAATTATATTTTATAAAAATGTATTCATCAGTATTTAAATTTAATTTTTCTTTTATTTTTTCACTTATAATATTAAATGCATTTTTAATTAAAATGTTTAATTTAATATAATAAAATAACGTACAAGTATCTGCTTTTATTATTCCATTTTCATCTATATAACTAATTTTTATTGCAATTGTTAATTGAGAAATCATCTTTAATAATGTTATTGATTTAAATATTTAAATATTTAAATCAATTTTAATCTATTTCATATAAATGATTAATTTCTCTAATTGTCATTTCTATGAAATGTTCTCTTTCTTTTTTATGAAACAATCCCCATAATAAATTAAATACTCTACTAGATGGTAATTTATCTAAATTACGAATATACATGTATGTTTTATAAGTGTAATCTGAATCATCAAAAAAATTTTTAGGATAATAATATTTTTGTCTTGAATTGGGATTTATAAATGGATTTCTTAATATAATTTTATAAAATTTGGGCATATAGCCCCACATCATAGGCATATATAAATTCATATATAAAAATAAATCATTTACTAACCAATCATGAATTGCATTATTATATAATTGGTCAAAAGTCAACATTTTTATTTCATAATAATACAATATAATATTTGTTGAGTTATAAAAATGTTTTATGTCATGTAATAAATCTATTGGTTGTTCTTTATGAAAATAAGATAATATTTTATAAACAATATGAATAGGTAATTTTTTTGTATAATTTTCCATTTTATAATTATATACATAATTTAATATTGTTTTGTTGTATATATTTTTTCCAATATATCTTGTAATGTAGTAATTTGATTTTTTGTTGTTTTAAATAAAATATCTTCAATGATTGCTTCGTATATATTAATTCCTTCTATAAAATCTTCTTCGCAATGAATATATAAATCAACAATATTTTCTCTACATTCTTCAATTAATGTATGTAATTTATCTTCAGTTAATAAATGTGATATACGAACAGAATTATTTTTAGATAAATCATCATTCAAATCAATAAAAGAATTCATCCTACGATTTGAATTATCTACAATAACAAATACTTGATTTAAAATAGATAAAAATTTTTGTTGGATAGAATGAATACGTTGAATCATATTTCTTATATTTTCTGCATATTTTTGCAACAAGGATTGATTAGATAAATTGCTTATATTAATATCATATTTATCAAAAATATTTTCTTTATGAATTAATTTAATATCAGAAAAAGATTTTATATAATCAGGAACAAATTCTTCTTGAGTAAAAGAAGTATAAAAATCATTTAAATCTTTATTATACTTATCTTGGTTTTCTTTAGACATAGAAGTAAATAATCCAGTAGAGAAATCATAATTGTTATCTAAATATAAATTCATTAATTCAGGAATTCCATTTTCTTCAAATAAATTATCATTCTGTATAGTAGAATTTTGTTTATTTATTAATATTTGAAGACGTTGATTACATAAATTATTACTAACCACTTCAGGATAAACACCAAATGGAATTTCATTTTTTTGTTGTAATGTTTTTTTAATAATTTGTCCAGTTTTTGGATCTTTATAAACATATTCTGGTGAAATAGTAGTTAATATTGCTGAAAATAAATGTCCTATTTTGATATAAAATTTAGCAATTTGATTACAATTTGATTGTTTATTATCAGGTAATTCACTTTTAGTGTAATAAAATACTTTTTCATTTTTTGGTTTAGTTAAAAAATCTTCACCAAAACGAATTCTATCTGATAATTGTTGAACTTCAAGTTCAGAATAATAATTATTAATAATTTCACTAGTTAATATTACTAATTTATCACAATATGATTTATCATATAATTTTTTCATATTTTCATAATTCATTGTAAAAATATAATTACAAGCAATAAAATCTAATGTATCTATTAAATCTAAACTATTATCTTGTTTATCTATTTCTTGTTTCTCTGTTTTCAATGATATATTAATTGGATTTAAATTAGAAGAAGAAATTGTATTTCCCATAATTGATAAGTATATTATAAAATTGAATTAAATACATAATTTTCTTATTAAAAGTATTACATGTCCATGACAACTCATTCATTTATAATTAAAGACCCTTTGACAAAAAGCAAAAAAAATAAAACAGACAAAACAATCAATAAGACAGAATTATGGAATATATTTGATAGTGAAGTTTTTCCTGATAGAGAACAATTAGAATGTGTTTATAGTAATTCTGGAAATAGAGAAAATTGTGAATGTTGTAATTATATGTTGGCATACTCTGATGAAGGATTTTTAACATGTACTAATCCCAAATGTGGTATTATTTATAAAGATATTGTAGATCAAACAGCTGAATGGAGATATTATGGTGCAGATGATAATCATAATTCTGATCCAACAAGATGTGGAATGCCAATCAATCCTTTATTACATGAATCTTCTTTTGGATGCAAAGTATTATGTAATGGAACAACTAGTTATGAAATGAGAAAAATTAGAAGATATACCGAATGGCAATCCATGTCTTATAAAGAAAAATCTCAATATGATGAATTTCAACGAATTACTATCATGTCTCAAAATGCAGGCATTCCAAAAGCAATTATTGATGATGCATTTATATATCATAAAAAAATATCTGAATACGATCTTACATTTAGAGGTGATAATAGAGATGGTATTTTAGCAGCGTCTATATATATTTCTTGTAGAATAAATAATTATCCTAGAACTGCTAAAGAAATTGCAACTATATTTTATTTAGATGTAACCAGTGCAACAAAAGGTTGTAAAAATGCATTACTCATTATTAATGATTTAGAAAAAGATATGGATAATAAAGAAAAAACTACTTTTTGTAAAACAACACCAGAATCTTTTATAGAAAGATATTGTAGTAAATTAAGTATCAATACCGAATTAACACAATTGTGTAAATTTATTTCTATGAAAATAGAGAAAATAAATTACATGCCTGAAAATACACCTAATTCAATTGCTGCTGGCGTTGTTTATTTTATTACTCAAATATTTAATTTGAATATCACAAAAAGAGATGTAAAAAATGTTAGTGAAATTAGTGAAGTTACAATTAATAAATGTTTTAAAAAAATAGAAAAAATGAAAAGTGAATTAATACCTCTTGGTGTAATGAAAAAATATAGTATTTCTCTATAAGTATAATATTATACTATATATTTG